>CAAGKR010036408.1_pt1 | contig 26162 bp, 22 predicted proteins | sample 2556971 | NCBI WGS metagenome assembly CAAGKR01 (sample SAMEA5207829, study PRJEB30636) | soil metagenome | biome: forest; feature: boreal; material: soil | place: USA | collected 2011-09 | depth 1 m | reverse complement strand
TCTAGTGCTGGGACGTGAGCTGAAGTGCATGCGGCCATGGTCGCACAATCATGCCCGCTTGTCACTCTCTTATGCGAAGCTCTTTAGCGTGCGAGCAGGCTCGCGTCCTCACATACGTATGGCGACGTCAGTGATGCCACAGATAAGAGGCAAATACCTTCTAGCTCCTCTGAGCGGTTCGAGTCATTGGTGGCTCTATAGGCGGGATCACTAGGCGACATCACCATGTCCCCGAAAGGGCGGAGGAACGGCCGACGTTTAGTAGAGAAAATGGAACAGACACTTAACCAGCCTCTGTGGGGAAGGTCACATACGGAGCATTCGCCTCACGAGCCGCCAGGTTCAAGCTGGGGATAGACTGCGTGATGATCTGACTCAGCGTCTCCAGCCGCTGTCGAGCTTTCGCCTCCAGATCGTCCCACAAGGCATAGAGCTGTTTGGTTGGTCTCGCGTCGGCACTTTCGACGATGCTGCCCAGTACTGCAAGGCGCTCGGATAACCGACTCGGCACAATACGATTACGTTCGGTTGCTCCTTGAACGAGCTCATCTTCGATATTCACGAGCTCTTGATCTAGCCCTTCGCACGCTTTACGAAGGGTCTCCGTCGCATCGCCGGCCCAAGGTCCGTTGCGCTCCAGCAGGTTACGCAACTGCCTACGAACGTCCCTCAACTGTAGGGTTCGTAGGTTGACATCTGTTAATTGGTCACGAATTTTGAGTCGGAGTTGAAATTGCTCCTCTAAGTCTTCATCCGAAACGCGAAGTCTCGGATCTCTGAGGACAGAGAGTGGTTGGACGAAATCGTGTTCGTCAACAGTCATCACAACGGAGTAGATACCAGGCGGAACAACTGGTCCTCTCAGCAATCGCCCATCCATGGCATCTCCAGGAAGCGCTGCTGCTGGATCAGACCTTAAGTCCCAAACGATTCGATGGTATCCAACGCCGCATGGCAGTCCCCGTTGATTGGCTTTGTCATCCGGGATAGAAGCGCCGAGAACTCGCACAGGCCGTCCCTGTTGATCCCTCACCACAAGGCGGATGTCCCGCGCATCATCAAACAACTGGTAAGTAATCAAGGCGCCGTTTGGTGGGTTCTGACCGGCATCCAACGGTATTACCGCAGCCCCACCGTCCTCCCCAAGACCAAGCTCGTACGAGTAGCTAACAGGCCCAGCCCTCCCGTAATTGATGCCTCGAGCTATGTGATGGGTGTAGTTCTCAAACACGTGGTACCGGTAAGTGGGGCGTGGCTCAAGCAGTCGACCGACTGCATCCCGAGAGCCGTCTGCGGGCATTTGGCGTAATGGGGTGATGTCATCCAAAATCCACACCGATCTGCCGTGCGTTGCGGCGATCAAATCGGAGTCCTTAATCAAGAGATCGTAAACCGGGCAAACAGGCAGGTTCGCATGCAGAGGCTTCCAATTTTGGCCGTCGTCGTCCGAGAACATGACTCGTGATTCCGTTCCGCAAAATAGGAGTCCGGGTACCACGGGATCCGCGCGAACAACGCGAGTAATTGCGTCGGTTTCAAATCCGGTTGTAATTACCTCCCAAGTGCCTCCCCAATCGGTCGTCTTGAATACATAGGGTCGCGGATCGTCAAGCTTGTAGCGGGTAGCCGTGACGTAGGCTGTCCCTGCGCTATGGGGCGACTCGTCGATCGATGTGACAGTTGCCCATTCAGGCATTGACTCGGGAGTGACATTGCGCCAGTTTCGCGCTCCGCTTTGGCCCAAATAGATGAGGCCATCGTCTGAGCCCGCCCACAGGGTGCCTGCCTGGTGCTTCGATTCAATCAATGAAGAGATCGTGCAGTAGGCCTCGTCATTGTTAAACGGTGTTACAGGACCGCCGATGGGACCCAACTTCGTTCTGTCCTGCCGGGTCAGGTCAGGACTTATGGGCTCCCAATTCTCTCCCAGATCAGTGCTTCGGAAGATGAGGTTGGCCGCCACATACAGCACGTTATGGTCGTGTGGTGAGAAGAGAATCGGGAATGTCCAATAGAAGCGGTACGTCAACTCCTCTGGCCCAACCGTTTTGCCCAGGAATTCCGGCCAGATCGAAATGTTTCGCATTTGCCCGGTCCGCCGGTCGTATCTAATGAGGCGCCCGTTGCCTGGCCCAGTACCGATTGCACCTCCAATCACGACGTTAGGGTCATCCGGCTTGGGAACTACCCAGCCACTCTCGCCGCCACCAGGCGCCTCCCATTCACTTGTTGAAATTGCGCCATGCATAGAAACTGACGGCAGGCTCAGCGCGAAGTGGTCGTCCTGCTGGGACACGTAGAGCCGATATGGAACCTGCGAATCAACGCACACGCGATACAGTTGGGCGGTAGGTTGGTTGTATGCAGCCGCCCACGAGCCGCCGCCAGTGAGCGATATATGGGCCCCGCCGTCGCTGCCCAGGATCATGCGATTGGGCTCAAGCGAGTCAATCCATAGATCATGGGTGTCGTCGTGAGGGGTCGGTACCACCGTGAAATTCATCCCGGCGTCGATTGAGCGCCACGCTTGGTAATTAAGCACGAAAACTGTATTGGGGTTGACAGGATGCGCGACCAGATGGGTGAAGTAGTACGGCCTTCGTATTAAGTCCGTACGGGTGCTCTGCCTCGTCCATGTTGCGCCACGATCATCGGACAGAAACAATCCGCCGTCGGTTGACTCAACCAAAGCCCAGACTCGCTCGGACTGCGCCGGTGAAGCAGCCACGCCTATCTTGCCAATCGGCGATGCTGGGAAGCCGGGGTTCCGTGACAGGTTTTGCCATGAATCGCCACCATCCATGGACCGATACAGCCCACTAAGCGGGCCTCCACTTGAAATGTTCCACGGGCGTCCACTAAATTCCCAAAGTGCCGCGTACAGCGTGTTGGGATTCAGTGGGTCTATAGATATGTCGATCGCACCGGTGCTCTCATCAACAAACAGCACCTGTTCCCACGTCTGTCCTCCGTTGATTGACCGATAAACACCTCGCTCCGAGTTTGGGCCCCAAACGTGGCCTAGAGCGGCCACATAGACGACATTTGGATCTTGCGGATGGATTCGTATCTTCGCTATGTACCGCGTCCCGGCTAAGCCAACATTGGTCCAGGTCTCGCCAGCGTCGAGGGATCGATACACACCGTCGCCATGGGAGATGTCGTTACGCAAGGTCGATTCGCCCAGGCCGACATAAACCACCGAGCTCTTAGCTGTAGAAACTGCAATAGCGCCAACCGCCGATGTCTGAAAGAACCCATCTGAAACGTTCCGCCAGCTGATGCCAGCGTCCCGAGTCTTCCAAACGCCGCCAGCGCAAGCACCGAAATACCAGGTCACCGGGTCACCTTCGACACCGGCGACGGCAACAACGCGGCCACCTCGATGGGGACCGATTAACCGCCAGCGCAAGACGTCGCCAAGTCCCTGTTCGGATCGATTAGTGATCATTCGCGCGGCCGTGAGACTCGGACCGGCCCGACACGATGGAAGGGGAGGCTAGTCACCGGGGTCGTGCCGAAAGAGTGGACTGCGATGTTTCCTCGAGTGATCACAGTTCCACGAGGCTCCCAAGACCTAGGGCGCCGGCCCGCTCATAGACCTGGTGAGCCACGGCGATGTCGCACGCTCCCAAACCGAGATTCAGTAACAGAATCCGTTGCTTGTTACTCTCTCGCCCAGGATGCTTTTGGGCCAACACCTCGCCGAGTTCGCTCGTAATGCCTGGAGTCTGGTCGTGATACAGGCGCTGAGTCTCATCGCTTGCGAACTGCCGCCGACTGTCTGTGAAGATGGCGTCCATGCCAGCTAAGAGCTCCTGTTCCTTGCCTCCATTGTCGAGTACCTCAACGGTAGCGCCCGGCTTCAGCCAAACGAGCTTTAGTAAAGGCGCAGTCGTTGACGTGGTCACCGTAACGACGATGTCCGCGCCCATGACGGATTCCTCGATTGAGGAAACTGGAATCAATGGTATGGAGCATTGCGGTTGCGTCTCGGCGCAGAACTGCTTAGCCCGGTCAAGCGTGCGCCCTACGATGCGGAGGCTGGATAGCTCAGGCAACGCGAGTGGGAGATAGACGGCATGTGATTTCGCTTCCACACCAGTACCGACCAGTGCAGCGACCGAAGCTCCTGGCGCCACACAAGCGATGAGCGCCACTGCACTAACGATGGCCGTGCGGGTTGATGTTATCGAGTCGCCGTTTACTATCGATATTGGCATCCCTGTATCGACGTCGTTCAACACGATGATCGCCGGACCGCTCGGCAATCCCAGTGACTTATTGGTCGGATAATCAGCGATCCATTTCAAGCCAACTGCACCCGCGTGAGGCAGGAACGCCGGCATGGCATGAATGTGTCGACTGCGCGGCGGGAATATGCCTATCTTCGGCGGACAATCGATAAGCCCCTCCGAGTATGCGATTAGAGTGGCGCGGACGAGCGCCACCAACTCCTGGGGGCTCGGCAACGCATTCAGAACATCCTTCTCCGAGAGTGCTAGGAGTCGCATCTGTCGCCTTGTTCTTTGGGGGCGAGTGTCCGGGGATTATTCACGTACGCGGGGCTGGTCGGGCATGGCTTCGAGGATGCGCCCCGCCGCCGTCAGAATATGTTCTCTTACCCGAGTTTCAGCTAGGTCGGCGTCTCTGGCAGCAATCGCGTCAGCGATCAGCTGATGCCTCCGGGGTACCAGATCAAGGTCGGAGTGCATCGCATCGAGGGACTGTGCTGAAAGCAGTTGGATTTGGGCCAGGTTGCTTAACCAAACATCCATGAGTCGTCGATTGCCAGACAATTCGCAGATCGTTTTGTGGAAGAGCACATCCTCATCTCGGAGCAGTCCCAGGTTGCCAGCGCTACTCGACGTTTCAATCGCTTTGACTTGATTCTCAAGTTTCCGGAGAGAGACGGGAGTGATCCTCTCGCATGCGATTCGAACGGCCCAGCATTCGAGGGCCGTGCGAAGTCCATATGTCTCCGCTATATCTGTCCTAGTCAGGACTGCGACAATCATCCCGCGCCGTGGCAACCGCGTGATTAGACCCTCACGCTCAAGCACGCGAACGGCCTCACGTAGTGGTGCGCGACTAACGCCGAGTTGATCGGCTAGCTGCATCTCAATAAGGCGCCGACCTGGAGGCAGAGTACCGCTACTGATTGCTTTCCGGAGCGATTGGTAGACAAGGTCATTGGACCGTTTCACCGAGATGGTCGCTATGCCACCGTAAGGCTTGGACCTGGCTACCAATTTCGGTCGTCCGCAGCGTAGTGAGGATTTCTTAGGGTAAGTGACAACTCAGGCAATCAACTCCTAATAGATGGGGCGCTCACTGTCGTGAGCATTACTCGTCGCCTCTAGCCACGAAGCCACGGGCGGCACTAATTCGTACTCATCAGGAATCGGGACATCAATAAACGAAGGGCGCCGACTGGCGATTGCCGCCGTCACTGCATCTTGGAAGTCGGCCAGATCATGAATTCGCCGCGCCTCAAGGCCGAATCCACGGGCGATCGCTACTGCATCAAAGCGTGAGATGTCCGTGGAGAAGTAGCGTTGGCCGAAGTAGAAATGCTGAAGCGCTTTGATCCAGCCCAAGGTGCCATTGTTGAGGTGCACGTAAGTGATTGGCAGCTTACATCTTGCAACGGTGTCGAGCGCTCCGACCGCCATGAGTAAGCTGCCATCGGTAACAACTGCGATTACGGGTTCGTTGGGCCTAGCCATGGCTGCCCCCACTGCACCCGGAAATGCATAGCCCATCGGGCCGTGGCCGCGTGAAAGGAGCAGCCTCCGACCAGGACGCTCGCACTCCCAGAGAGAGGCGAAATATGGGGTCGGTGTACCGCAGTCACTAATCACGGTGAATTTTCGTGCGTCAGTCTGTGCGAGCACCCGGACAATCTCGGCTGGATCCAAGCCCCGCTTATGCAGCCGCGCCTTCTGCGCCGACTGCCACGCGCGCCTGTGCTGAACAATCCAGTCCTTTCTGGCTTCTCGGAGCGACTGGTCGGTGTCGCCAAGCGCCTCGATCAGCTGCCCCAGAACCGTTCTAGCATCGCCCACCAGTCCAACGCTGCCTGGATAGTTCCTGCCCGCTCGTTCTGGCGCGATGTCGATCTGAGCGACTTCGGGTCCCCTACGTGTGGGAGAACGGAAACCATTTGTGTCTGTCGAGTTGGCCCTAGTCCCCACAAACAACACGTGGTCCGCCTCCGCAACATACTGGTTTGCATAGTCTCTTCCACCATTTGCGCCCACCACGCCTAGGTGCCAATCACTGGATCCGGACAATGCGCCTATCCCATGAATGGTTGAGGCAACTGGGATACCGACCAATGCCGCCAGGCTCTCAAGTTCGTCATAAGCGCCGGACAAGTGCACCCCTGAGCCCGCCACGATTGCAGGCCGCTTTGCCCGCATGAGACCTTTCGCGACTCCTTCTACGAGGTGAGTTGGCGCCGGCGAGCGCTCTAAAGGCAGCTGGCACAACACATTAGGAATCCGCGACTCGGCCCGCTCATCGAGTAGGTCCTCAGGCACGATAAGAACTACCGGGGCAGGTCTATCTGATAAAGCGGCCTTCACGGCTTGCTCAAACAAAACCGGTATCTCGGCGACCGATTCAGCTCGCCCTTGCCACTTGGTAACGGCCTTGAAAAGTTGGATCTGATCGATCTCGGTCAGCGCGCCCGTTCCCCGACTGACACGACTTATGTCGGATGTAACGATGAGAACAGGGATTGAAGCCGCGTATGCCTCTCCCAGACCACCAATTACAAATGTGACGCCGCCGCCGCTGGAGACCTCAACGACGCCAAGTCCGTTGGTTCGCCGAGCGTAAGCATCGGCCATGAATGCGGCTCCTCGCTCGTCGTTGGCGAGTACGTGACTGACATGACCGGATGTCCGAGCAAGGGCGTCGTAAAGGGACACACCTGTGTCGCCGGGCACTCCAAAGATGGTCGTTATGCCGGCTCTCGCCATGCACTCAACCAGGATGTCCGCCCCGGTCCCTTCGAACATACGAGCCCTCCTGGCCTTAAGCAGACATGCCCGACCAACCATTCATAGGACGGATCGCGGCAACTCTGAACGGTCTTTCGTCGACGGCATATCGTCGACAAACAACTGGAAGGTTGAGTATAACGTTGTCCCGCGGTGGGGACCCCGACAACGGCGATCACCGGGCAAGGCTGCCCAATAAAGTGGTGGAAGCGGCGACGCGGCCTTTCTCCTGCGTCTGGTCGTACCGATGCGTCGTCTGATGGTGGGGAGGCAGATGTCACAGAGACCTGATGCGACCCAGCGGCGAGACGTGCGGATCTTGCTGGCTAGCCGCATGACCCGGGCGTTTGCATTTGGGTTTTCGATCATCCTGCTGGGCCTCTATCTGGAAGATCGGCACATAAGCGCGCTCGAGATCGGAGTCGTGCTTGCGATTGGACTCGCGGCAGCATCCCTCACGGGCCTTCTTGCAGCCGCCACCGCCGGCCGGTTCGGCAGGCGCCGGACCCTGTCGGTGATCGGCATGCTGATGGCGATTAGTGGCTTCGACGTCGCGTTCGCGACCCATTTCTGGCTACTGGCATTGGCCGGAACTACAGGCATGCTCGGAGCGAGCGGAACCGACAACGGGCCGTTCCTTTCTGTCGAGCAAGCTGTGCTCACGGAAGCATCGAGTGCTTCGGGAAGGAACCGGGCATTCGGGCGCTACTCGCTGACTGGCGCCCTGGCCGGTGCCGCCGGCGGCCTTCTCGCAACAGTCGCTGACGACCTTGCACGGACCCAGGCCTTGTACGTCTTGTATGCGGGCCTTGGTCTCGTGACCGCCGCCCTTCCTGTCTTCCTGTCGCCAGGGGTCGAGGGCGAGCCGGAAGCTCGCGTCTTCGGAAACATTCGACCGTTGATCGGTCTTTCAGCTCTTTTCGCGGTCGACTCTTTCGGAGGCGGCCTGATCGCCCGGTCTCTGATCGTTTACTGGCTGCACATCCGGTTTGGAGCGACACCGGCCATCCTCGGTCCAAGCTTTGCCGCCATGATGCTCCTGGGGGCTCTCTGCTTCGAACTGTCGGGACGCCTTGCCGATCGTTTCGGGCTGATAAACACAATGGTGTTCACCCATTTCCCGAGCAATGTGATGTTGATCGCATTGCCGTTTCTACCCAGCCTTGGTTGGGCGCTGAGCCTGCTGGTCATTTGGTCCGCGCTCGAGTCCATGGACATACCTGCCCGCCAGGCCTACGTCGTTTCCATTGTGAAGCCAAATGAGCGTAGCGGCGCGGTAGCAATCACTGGCGCGGCCAGAGGGCTGGCCCAAGCCGTTGGTCCGGTGATCTCTGGCGCAGCTATCCAAGGTGCAGCACTAGGTATCCCTTTCATCCTGGCTGGCACAGTCAAGGCTGCTTACGACATTGCGCTCTATCGTGGTTTTAGACGGCGGCAGGGAGAGCATGAAGTCCGGGCTAAGCCATGAACGTTCGGTCTCATCGGGAAGATAATGTCGGTTGTGCTCGGCTTAACTCGCCCGCCGCAACTGCAAGGCTTTAAGTGATGCCGTTTACGTTGCCCAAGCTTGGCCTCGGCACCAATTGGTTAGAAGGCAAGGTGGAGTTGAGCGAAGCCAAACGCATCGTCGCAACTGCCTTGGACGAAGGTATCACCTTCTTCGACACAGCCGAGATTTATAACGAGGGAGAGAGCGAGAGCGTGCTTGGGCTAGCTCTACAAGGTCGGCGCCAGAACGCGATCATCGCGACTAAGTTCAAGGGGAGCAGCGATCCAGCGAAGGCCTGCGAGGCCAGCCTGAAACGGCTGCGAACAGACTACATCGACCTCTATCAAATGCATGATCCTGGCGCCCCGGTACCGATTGAACGCACTCTCGAAATCTTGGCCGGCCTCGTCGATCAAGGAAAGGTGCGCCAGATTGGCAACTGCAACTTCGCAGGGTGGCAAATTGCTGATGCTGACTGGACGTCACGGCTAAAGGGCTGGCCGAAGTTCGTGACGGCCCAGAATCGTTACAACCTTTTGGAACGAACGGCCGAAACCGACGTGGTTCCCGCCTGCCATCACTTTGGCTTGGGACTAATTGCCTATGCCCCACTGGCAGCGGGCTTGCTTTCGGGCAAGTACCGCCGAAGCGAGCCGCCGCCTGCCGGCACGAGGCTTGCAATCAACAAGAAACATGCCTCGCGCTTCTTGAAGGACTCTATGTTCGACAAAGTGGACGCGCTTCAACAATTTGCCGATTCACGGGGTACATCGTTGCTGTCGGTCGCGATCTCTGGTTTGGCCGCTTTGCCGGGAATCCCAACCACTCTGATCGCGAGCGCAAGCAGAGCCGAACAAGTCCTCCTTAACGTGAACGCCTCGCGATGGGCCCCGAGCGATAACGACGTCGAAGAGATCCGCCGTCTTACCGAAGCTTGATGGCTCAAAGGGCTGGCTCTGAGCGAGTTTCCATAGCCTAAGTTACGAAACGCACTGCCTCCAAACCCAAGCGTATTAGAATGTCTTTGTGACGACTGTTACAAGTACCAGTGAGGACTAAAGAAATGGCTTCCCCGACAAACAGCGCACGGGCCTGGAATCTGGAGGCTATCAAGCCACCCCTTGGCGTGAATCCGGAGTTTCCCTGGCGAAACAGCGCAACCCTCATCGCTGGTGGTGGTACCGGCGAAAATCGGGTCACTGACAAGTGCACCAGCACTGTGATGCGCTTCGGCCCTCGACCCAATGAGATGGGCAGATATCACATACACCACCAGTGCGACAACATCTACTACCTCCTCCGAGGTGAGATGACATCGATCATCGGCGCAGTCCGCTTCAAGACAAAAGCCGGCGAGGCTATCTTCATGCCTCGCGACGTTCCCCACGCGACGGGGAGTTTTGGGGAGGAGGAGGTCTACCTATGGGAGATCTACAACCCCAGCTCTGTCCTGGCCGACGGTACTCATGACTCGTATCCATATGATCTCCCGGATACGATCATCGACTCCAGGACCGGCCGGGAGAACGGCGTCCGGATCTGGGATCTCGCTGACCTGCCTGAGTTCGATTCACGCTTACCTGTCCCGTGGCGCTCAAGCCGGATACTCGCCGGAGGTGGGAATCCGGATGCGCCCGACCAGGTAACCGACAAGACCGAGGTTGTCCTCGAGCGGTTCGCGTCCCACGCCAACGCGTTCGGCTCCTATCACGTCCATCGCCACAGCGACAGCATCTGGGTAGTCATTAAAGGCAGACTGCGCTCGATCGTCGGCGGCAAGTACCACGAGACCAATGCCGGCGAGGTGATATTCATTCCGGCAGACGTCCCCCACGCGACCGGTAACTACGCAGAGGAGGAGATGGTCGCCTTCGTCGTCTACACGCCGTCGACCTACATTACTGGCAAACACGATTCGGAACCTGTGAAGCTGCCGTCGGCGATCGAGACCTCCTAGCCACGATGAAGTCGCTTCTCGCCCGATATGGCGGTGGTGCTGACGTGATCGCTCAGCTATGACTGTCAAATTGACGGACAGAGAGCAGGCAATGCTTGGTGGCAGCGAGGGCGCGGCCGTTCAACTTGCCATGAGGGTGACTGTCCGCTTGGCGCAGGCGGCGGGGGCTACCGAGTTGATTGAGATCAAGTCCGCCCACGTTGGTGGTGGCTATCACGGGCCTGCGGTGCTGGACTTTGCTCGCCACCTGGCCTCGCTCGGGGCCAGAGTTGCGGTTCCGACCTCTCTAAATATCGCCAGCTTCGATCTGATTCACCCCGAACTCTATCGCGGAGATCCAGAGACTGGTCTCGCTGCCCGAGAGCTCATGAAGATCTACGTTGGGCTTGGTGGCCGTCCGACTTTTACGTGCGCCCCGTATCTCCTTGAGACAATGCCGGCTTTCGGCGACCATATTGCTTGGAGCGAGTCGGGTGCAGTCTTGTTTGCGAACTCTGTTTTGGGCGCGCGAACCGACCGGGGAGGCAGCTTCGCCGATGTTTGCGCCGCCATCGCAGGCCGGGTGCCATTTGCGGATCTGCACCTTCAGGCGAACCGAGCAGCGCAGGTGCGCTTCCGTCTTACCGGCTTTCCGCCAAAGCTGCTTGCCGAGGACGCAATGTACCAAGCGCTCGGCTACTTCGTCGGGCGCGCAGCCGGCACCACCGTTCCGGTCTTAGAGGGCTTGCCGGCGGACGTAACTCGCGATCAGCTTCAGGCGTTGGGCACCGCCGCAGCGACGTCTGGGGGCATGGGAATGTTTCACGTCTTAGGCGTGACCCCCGAGGCGAGCACTCTGGAGGCGGCCTGCCAGGGCCCTCCGCCGGAAGAGGTGTTCGATGTCTCACCCCCGCAATTGAGCGCGGTGTGGAGGGAGTTGTCCGCGGTGGATGTTCAGACCATCGATGCGGTGTGCCTAGGCACGCCGCATTACTCGCTCGAAGAGTTCGAGAAGCTGATCGGACTAATCAGCGTCACCGATCGACCAGTCGGGGCGCGCATCGCGTTCTTCGTCCATACAAACCGTCACGTGCTTCAGCTCCTAACGGAGCGCGGATGGGATCAGACGCTCACTGAGGCGGGAGTCAATATCGTCACGGACACGTGTACCTATTTCACGCCCATGCTGAATCCCTCGATCCGGACGGTGATGACCAGCTCGGCAAAGTGGGCTCATTACGGCTCAGTGTTTCACGGGATCGACGTAGTTCTGGGAAGCACATGGGAATGCGTACAGTCAGCTCTGCTGGGGAGGGTCTGGCATGATCCCGATCTCTGGCCGTGAGTTGCGAGGCCGAACTCTCTCCGAAGGGGAGGGCGCAGGCCCCGCGATCGTGCTCACCGCCACACTCAGCCTGTGGGGCGGGGTGGATCCACGCACTGGGGTAATAATTGACCCCCACCACCCGCAGGTAGGAACGAACCTGGCCGGCAAGGTCGTGTTGCTTCCGGGCTGCCATGGGTCATGCGCGGGCGCGACGATCGTGCTGGAGTCCCTAAGGCGCAACACGTCGCCTGTGGCTTGGCTGCTGACACAGCCTACCCAGATCCTGTTGGTCGGAGCCTTGATTGCCGAGGAGCTTTACCAGATCCGCCTGCCAGTCGTTCTGCTGGATAGCGGGAGTGTCGCTGATTTCCGTGACGGCGAACAGCTGCGAGTTGTCGCCTCCGCCGAAGGCGCGGTCATTGGGCTGGCACCAACTCGGTAGCGACATCCAACGATTACGCGGGCCGCGATTAACCATGCAGGCTGCTATATGAAAAGTGCCCGGCAGGAGAAGACTCTCACCCCCAATCGGAGGATCTAGCCAGAGGCCGCGGCTACCGAAGGCACCCAAGTCGATTGTGTAAGCCCCTTACCCCATCAACCCGAAGGGCCGCAGGCTCTGTGGGAGCCGCCCGCCGAACGGAGTGCTTGCGTCTAACTCAGATCGTCTTGACGGCTGGTAACCCGACGCGTCAACTGAACGAATGCTTTCTTTGTTAGGTCGTAAGCAATAGTCACAGCCAAAATCAGCGGAATCAGCAGCCAAGGCTGCTCCTCAAATAATCCCATTTTTCAGGATTCCTCCATGACTTTGCGAGGCGTGGCGATGCCGACATGATACATCACCTCCAAGCGGCGCTGAGTAGAAGGCCAGATGCCATGAGTGGATGCAACGACCGTGTCATCCAAGGATGCTTACGACGTCTGGCGACGGGCCTAATGACTCTGCTGGGCAAAGAGGCGAGGGTACAGGGGCCGCCATCGGCAGAGCGATTCTGACAGGGCTGACGAAGCCGATTCAAATTTGGGTGGAGACCTCTGAATCAGAATCGATCTGGGCTCATCGGCTCCAAGGGGATCGATGGCTCACGTTCCATGATGGACTGGGTAAGAGCTCTGCCAGAGCCGGCTGCCAGAACTATTCCCTGCTGACCGTGCCCGGTTGCGATGTAGAGGTTGTCGAACCGCCATGTTCGGCCAAGTATCGGCAGCCCGTCCGGAGAGCAGGGACGTAGGCCCGCCCAGACGCGAGTGACTTCGGCTCGCGCCGACTGGCCGAAAAGTCGGTCGGCGACAGCGCGGATGGTGCCTATGCGGCGCTCGCTGATGCTCTCGTCAATACCTGAGAGTTCGAGGGTCCCAGTAAACCGGAGCCCTCCGGGAAGCGGGGTCACCGCCACATGGGCCTCGTTCATGATGAAGGGCAACTCTGGATCGCCCGGAGCGCGGGCAAACTCGACGTGATACCCCTTGCCCGATTCGACCGGGAGCGCGACCCGGAGCGGCTTTGCCAATCTCGTACTCCACACGCCGGCAGCCAAGACGACGGCTCCGCACGCGAGGTTGCCGGCGGATGTTTCAATTCGGACGACGCGACGGTCGGAGGCATGAATGGCATGAACCTCGACCCCGGTTCGGATCGAAGCCCCACCCTTGGCAGCAGCATCTCCCACAGCTGACGTGAATTTCAGCGGGTCACAGAACCACTCATTGGAATAGACGACGCCACCAGCCACCTTCGTTTGAAGGGCTGGCAAGGCCCGTTTCACCTCGTCAGCAGACACCACCTGGTTGTGCCGGCCCTCGGCATGGTCCTGGATAGCTTTCCGCCTTCCGGCGGCGAAGTTTGCGTCGGATTCGAAAAGATCCATCACACCTGTGCGGTGAATCCCGACGTCGATACCCCTGTCGACGTAATCACCGAGAACCGTGCGGCTTAGGCTGCCGAGCCCACGCAGGACGGTCTGGTGGTCGTGAACCTGATCTGGCCGAGCGGCGAGGACGAATCGCGCCAACCACGGCAGAATCGCTGGCCGTGGTCGCAATGCGAACGACCCGTTTGGGTCGAACATCGACCGCAGGCCCTGGGCAACAGCGCCAGGCGTGGCAAGCGGAAGAAGATGGTCAGTCCGAATCTGCCCTGCATTGCCGAACGAGCATCCCAGGCCGATGCCAGTGTTCCGCTCGATTAGCGTCACGCTTGCGCCCGCTTGCGCCAGTTCATACGCAGTGCAGACGCCGATAGCTCCGCCGCCGACAACGACGACATCGGGGCTGCTATGTGACGCCATCCAATCCAATCGATTAGGGGACCGGCGGGGTCCCAAGGGCTTTCGCGTATGGCTTCAGGCTTGCTGCCTGGTCAAGGGAGTGGGTCAGATGCCACAGGCGATCAGCAGCGTCTGACTCAGCGACCGTTCCAACCAAAGTCAGGAACTTGTCTTCCAACTGTTCGGGGCTCAACGGATGTTCAGGGTAGCCGGCAGCAACATCATTGCGGCGCGCAAATCGGCGACCGTCAAAAGTCTCGAGCTCGATGATGCTTGCATAACGATCCGGAAAGGACTTTTCCAAGTCGTCGTCCGGAACAACCTTCGTGCGGGTTCCGAGGCCCGACACTGCCGAGTCTGTGACACGACGGTCGACAAACAGATCGACAATCGAAAGGCCGCGATCGGCGACGGCCACAGGCAGTATGTACTGAGCGCAATGGCTCTTGAGGGGATTGCCATCGACGCAATGGACTCCAGAGCGTGGAAACCGAAGAACCATGGAGCTGATGTCCTCGCAATGGAGGTTCTCCGTATTCACGATGTCGAGGAGGGCATCGAGACCTGGATGAAGGAAGGAAACACATGGATAGGGTTTTATTGCTAGCAGCATGACGCCGTCCAAGCGCTGGCCCAAGTTTTCTGTTAGTCGATGCGGCTTCGGATTACGGCTGAATGCTCGGAAAACGGTGTGTCCCGAGTCGAACACTTCTTTGGGCCCACCGAATCCCTGTTTCGCCAGCAATGCCGCTGTCACACCATTTCGCGCCGCAACGCCCATCTGGAATGGACGCGCATTCTCCGAAGGGTCTGTCTCCCAAGACATCATCCCGCTTGCCTGGCATGCGGCGAGACCCAGTGCGCGGTGAGTCGCGTCGACATCGAGCTGAAGCAGACTCGCTGCAGCGGCCGCTGCACCGAACGCCCCGCACACCCCAGACGGGTGGAACCCGAGCGCGTACTGCTCAACTGGATCCAAAGCTATAGACATGCGATATTCGACCTCGCATCCCAATGCGACGGCGGCCAAGAACTCTGCGCCGGTCGAGCCAACGCGCTCCCCGATCGCCAGCGCGGTGGGAACCATTACGGCGATTGGATGCAGGACGCCCTCGGGATGGTGGGGCTCGAAGTCACACGCGTAGCCCATCGTCCCGTTGGCAAGAGCGGCGTTGGTACAAGATGTTCGGAAGTCCTGACCGATTACCGTGGCCTCCTCGCTGCCGCCCTGATCGCGTACGAATTGGGCAATCAACTGCCCGGTTGAGTAGTTTCGGTTTGTTGCCGCGAGAAGGGCTGCGGTCCCGTCGGCCACAACCGTGAGGGTCTTAGCACGAAGTTCCGTTGACATTTGACCGAAGCGATATGAGGCCACCCATTCGGCGAGTTCGGTTGTCATTGAGGCCGGGTTTCCAGAGGTCACGACTCGGTAATTACCTCCCGTCAGATTCAAGTAAACGTGACCAGTTGGCTTCGCCACTGGCTACACCGGGCATCGAACCGAGGCATCTTTTGCTGGAATCCGATTCCGCGCTTGACACCGTCTGATCTTACAGTTAAAGTCGACAGTCGACGATAGCCTCGCTAGCGAATCAGCCTTTTCTTGGTCTTGGTAGGGATGCCCAGGGAGGTCGGCCAAGTGAAATCTTTGGAGACAGCCGCGTCGGGAAGTCGCGTGTATACCCGTCGTCAGGCATTGGGAGCGGGTGTCACCGCTGTCGGCGGTATCGCGGTCGGTGGCGGACTCCTCAGTGCTTTTCTAACTGCCTGTGCGAATTCGTCCACTCAGACGAGTGGTTCAACGGTGCCGAAGCGCGGCGGGATACTCCACCTTGGGGTGGGCTCGTTCGACGCCACCGAAGTGCCGGATCCTGCCCGCGGTGGCAGCGAGACGAATATGGACTACGACTACCTCGTCTATGACTCGCTCACACTTGCCCAAAAAAAGACCCTCACACTTGCGCCGTCGCTCGCTTTGACGTGGGAATCGACTCCCGACGTCACCCAGTGGACATTCCACCTTCGAAGCGGGGTCAAGTTCCACGATGGCACTCCGTTCACAGCGCGAGACGCAGCCTGGTCTCTAACCCGCATGCTTGATCCAAAACTCGGAGCGCTTCACCAAAGCCGTTTAGCGCCCAGTCTCGATCCGAGCGGCGTGCAGGTGATCGATGACCTCACTCTCGTGCTCAAACTCAAGCGCCCAGACGCAGATCTTCCCTGGGTGCTGGGCAATCCGGCAACCCAAATCGTGAAAAACGGAACTGCGCCAATCGTTTCGGCCCAACAGGCGATCGGGACCGGGCCTTTCAAGTCTGTGTCATATACGGCGGGCCAAAGCTTTGAAGTCACTAGGAACGACAATTACTGGGGCCAGGTCCCCTACCTTGATGGTGTCCGGGCTAACTTGTTTGCCGAGCCAACGACCCTCCTGGCAGCGATTCAGTCTGGCACCATCGATGTGACCCCTCCCCTCAGCGCAAGCGCCTTGTCGACTTTGAATGGCAACTCGGCCGTTCAATTGCTTGGTGACAAGAACGCCTGGTTCTTCAACATACCGATGGATCCTCAGCAGAAGCCATTCACCGATCCCAATGTCACTCGCGCTTTCAAGCTTGCAGTCGATCGCAAGAAGATCCTACAGACGGTTTTTCAGGGCCGTGGGACGGTCACGCCTGACTGTCCGCTTGCACCTGACTCGCCGGTGTTCCCCAAGGGCCTCGGCTCTGGTGCTCAGGATGTCGCTCAGGCTAAGGCCTTGTTGTCCGCCGCTGGATACCCTAATGGCATCGACATCCAGATAAAAACTGCACCACAAGTTGAAGGGATGGTCGACCTTGCGTCGGCCTTAGCGGACACAATGAAGGACGCCGGTATTCGACTCTCGGTACAGGTCCTGTCAAACCACGACTACGGCGCTGAGGTCGGGCCGGGCACGCTGATGTACATTGACTTCTGGTCTGTTTTGGATCCCTTGCAGATCCTGTCGAATGATTTTCTGACCGGTGCATTTGGTAATGAGTCAAAGCTGAGCAACTCTCAGCTCGATAGTGCAGTTTCCCAGGCTCTAGGAACCACCGATGCCGCAACTCGGGATGGGCTTCTTAGCCAAGCATTCCAACTTGCTGCTCAGAATGCGTCCCAGATAATCCCGGCTACTCTTGACAACACCTTTGCAGTGGCCCGTAACGTCCATGGCGTGCGGCCGACTGGACTCGCATACAACGACTTTTCGAAGGCATGGATCGGCTGATTCGTGCGGTCCAACCCCGCCACGATTGTTCGCCGGAGCAATTGGTACAAGCCGATGGGGGTGAGGTAACGCTGGGCCTACCGAACCGCCCCGTCGGGTTTGCACCTTCAGCCCCGGGGATGTGCCAATTTCCAATTCCGGTGGTTCAAGCCGCAGCTTCGTGACCACCCCCGCACCGCGGGTGACGCACACATCCCGATGGCAGCTGCGCTCTGTTCGCGACATCGTAGATGAGGCTGCCCTTCGCAAGGGCCAACGGAATTGATTCCTCGAAGTTCGCTGGTGACCCCGTTAACTTCTCTGGCCGGAATACGCCAGCATTTCGCCTGGGTTTGGATCTCACCGGATGTCGCGACGCGAGCCCAGATTTACTGGAGAGTTAACGAATAAGCACATCTGGTCAGTATCCGACAGAGGGAAACGGTTTGGGGCACGAGCGAGCGGAACTGTCACCGTCCCGACGGTCACGTCTCCGGTGATGCAGGTCGGCGACCCTTCGTTGCTGGGGGAGCGCGCTGCCGCGCCTCGATCCGTCTGGCACGGTCGCAGCCAGGTTGTTATGACCACCATCCGAACAATTGCCGGCGCCATAGCGGCTCTTGCATTCTTGTCAGTGTTCGTGTTTGCAGCGATGAACTTTCATTCAGGCGACGAGTTCGCGCGCAATGTCCTGGGACACGATGTGACCGAACAGCAGGTACATGCATATGCCGTTGCCCACCATTTGGATGATCCACTGCCACAGCGGTACGTCCAATGGCTCTCGGGATTTGTTCGTGGCGATTGGGGAACCTCTCCGATCTCCGGTCAAGTAGTTGGACCTGACATCCTGCAACGTTTGCCGCGGACCGCCGTGCTTGCGGGTCTCGCCTTGTCGCTAGGTACGCTGATGGGCGTAACACTGGGTGCATTTGCCGCGGTCCGTATGGGAAGCCGCATCGACCTATCAATAACGGTCCTCACTACAGGCTTCGCCGGAGTACCCGCCTTCGTTCTTGGCATCGGACTGATACTGGTATTTGCTGTCGCGCTCCACCTGGTGCCGGTCGCCTCGTTCGGCTTGTTATACGGCACGCCAACCGAAGTCGCACAAGCATTCATTTTGCCGACCATAACGCTCGCAATGACCATGGTGCCCCATATCGCCCGCATAACCCGGGCCGCAACTCGAGACGCATTGTCCGCGCCGTACGTGCAGAGCGCTACGCTCAGAGGCCTACCGTTCAAGCGCATCCTTTGGAATCACGTGATGCGCAACGCAGTGGGTCCGCTGGCAAACGTAATCGGACTGGAAGCCATCGAGCTCGTGAGTGGGGTCATTGTCGTCGAGAATGTCTTCGGCTTCCCAGGAATTGGCCAAGCGCTTTTGTCGGCGGTAAGTGAAGGGGATGCCATCACCGTCGAAACGATCGTATTGATTCTGGGAGTCATTTTTATTGTTACGAACCTAATCACCGATCTCGTGGTGCTGTATTTCAACCCGCGACTTAGGACTGCAGCACGATGAGTCAGGTCGGCGCCCTGATTGACCGATCCGAGGCTGGTGGCGAGCAGCTAGTTCGTCCGCTGCCAGCCTGGCGTTCAGTCCTTGGTTCGACTGAAGGCAAGATCGGCCTGCTCCTCTTCGTAGCGGTCCTGGTCATCATCTTTTTTGGACCCTTCGTAGCTCCTTACTCCCCAACGGCCATCGGAGTGGGACCTGACAACGCCGCTCCGTCTGCACAGCACCTTCTCGGCACTGATCAGCTCGGAAGAGACGTCCTCAGTCGATTCCTGACTGGTGGAGTCGAGGTCATCGTCTTACCGTTGATCTCGGTAGCACTCGCCCTATCAATTGGAGGCTTGCTGGGAATGGTGGGTGCCTACAAAGGGGGCATCACCGATTTGTTGGTAACACGCCTCTTCGATCTCATCCTGACTATGCCGCCACTACTCTTGGTTATTGTTCTCGTCGCAAGCATTGGCAGCGTGGTGCCAAATCTCGGCCCACTTCACCAATCAACTGTGGTGGTGATTCTTTCCGTCGCACTCGTATATGTCCCGCAATTCGGTCGAATTGTCCGCGGAGCTGCACAGGCAGTCGTCACTACCGATTACGTAGCAGCCGCAATTGCTCGCGGCGAACGAACGCTGCCCATTCTGATTCGCGAGTTCGCGCCAAACGTTGCAACTCCGGTGATGGCCGAGGCCGCGCTCCGCCTTACGTTCGCAATCTTATTTGTCGCCACACTGGACTTCCTGGGACTCGGCACCCAGCCTCCCAACTCGTCCTGGGGCCTGATGGTTTCCGATGGCCGCAACCTCCTGACGATCGCTCCGCTCGTAGCGCTGGCACCTGCCTGCGGCATTGCCGCCCTGTGCGTTTCGTTCAATCTCTTGGCCGACGCCGCAGCGCGCCACCTAAGGCACGAGTCAGTGGAGACGCGAAGGTAATTGAGAAAGTTGGCAGGCGAATCGCCGGGTGTCGACTTCGAAGCCGGCGCATTGTCCGGTGCAAGCTTACTGGCGGTCACCGATCTGCGCGTCGCATATGTTCGTCCAGGTGGGGATATGAATCCTGTTGTCTGGGATGTCAGCTTCACACTTAAAGCGGGAACGATTCTAGGGATCACAGGGGAGTCAGGATGCGGTAAGAGCACGATGGCCCTGAGCGCCATCGGCTTCCGACCAAACGGAGCACGCATCCTTGGGGGTACGTCGAAGCTCGGCGATTCAGATTTGCTCACACTCCCAGATTCGAAGCTGAGGCGGCTCTGGGGATCGCGAGTGGCTTACGTCTCCCAGGATGCCTCGTCAGCGCTCAATCCCTCGCTGACCATCGGTCACCAGCTCGCCGAGCCGCTTATGGAACATGTCGGACTTCAGCGCGACGCCTTGAAAGCTCGCCAAGTCGAGTTGCTTGCGATGGTGGGTTTGCCGGACCCTCTAAATGCACTCAAAAGATATGCCCATCAATTCAGTGGCGGTCAACAGCAACGCGTTCTGATCGCTATCGCGTTGTCATGCCGACCCTCGGTATTGATTTTGGACGAGCCCACCACTGGCCTCGACGTCACCACGCAAGCAGTTATTTCACGGCTGATCCGAGAACTCGTCTCCAAGACAGGCGTCGCTGCGCTTTTCGTCAGCCACAACTTGGCGCTGTTGGCGACCTTCGTTGATCGGTTGGCGGTGATGTATGCCGGAGAAATAGTCGAAGAAGGTCCGGTCAGTGCGATCGTGGAACATCCTGGGCACCCTTACACGCAGGCCTTACTGCAGGCACATCCAAGCACTCACAATGCCCGCCGTCTCGTCGGTATCGCAGGTCACCCGCCGGCGACCGTCATCCTCAACGTGTGCTCGTTTTTGGAGCGCTGCCCACATGCCCTTTCGAGCTGTCAGACGAGAGTGCAGCTCCGCTCGCTCGGGACCGATCGGACCGTCCGTTGCGTACGCGCCAACGAACTGCACTTTTCCTATCCGGACGTGATCGCTGAGGTGACGGCACCGGGCGCGTCGGCCACCCCCCTTCTGGAGGTTGAGAATCTCTGGTGCGCGTATCCGAAGGCTGAATCTCCCGCCGTCAAAGGAGTGAGTTTTGCTCTCGGCCGAGCAGAGGCGATCGGCATTGTCGGTGAAAGTGGGAGCGGTAAATCAACCTTGTTGCGAGCCCTGATAGGACTGACGCCACCACGATCAGGGCATATTCGCTTTCGCGGAACAGTCCTGGCGCGGAAGGCAGCTGCAAGACCGCGGCAGGTGAGGCAGGCCATACAGTTGGTGTTCCAGAACCCAGATTCGTCACTAAATCCTCGAGAGACTGTGATCGATCTCATCATGAGACCGATCACCCTCTTTCGGCCGGACGTGCCCCGCAGTAAGCGAGTCCAGGCAGTTGTCGATCTCATCGCTGCAGTCAAACTGCCGAAGGCAGCCCTACACGCTTACCCAACGCAGTTGTCGGGTGGCCAGAGGCAACGAGTTGCGATAGCCCGAGCGTTTGCCGCCCGACCTGCTCTGTTGCTCTGCGACGAGGTGACGTCCTCCCTGGACGTTTCAGTCCAAGCGACCATCATTGATCTCATCGCTGATCTCGCGGTCCAGTTTGGAACAGCCGTAATCGCCGTGAGTCATGACTTTGGGGTAGTGCGCGCACTCGCTACTCGTGTGATTGTCATGAAGGATGGTGAGGCCTGCGAACAGGGCATGGCCGAACAGATTCTTGATTCTCCAAAGCATGCGTACACCCAGCGGCTAGTCGACAGCATCCCGGATCTGCACTGGGCAGGGAAGGGGTAGACGCTATCCCACACAACGTTGACGCAGGCCATAGTGAGGCCCCCGCATTGCTATTGATGGTTGCCGGCATTACGCGGTCTGCTGGTATCGGTGGCATACGGACTAGGATTCCCAGCTTGTTTCATCAGCTGTCGCGACCGGGTCAGATCTTCCTTAGCCGAACTGGTCAGGCCCGATACTCGGAAGGATGATGTCGGCCGTAGACGCCTTCGTAGTAATTGCTGTCGGGGCGGCCGCTATTGGGTTGGCGGTCATCGCTGTCAGGCGTGGAGTGGCACTGTCATCGGATCCGCGGGACCTCGACTACTTGGACAGTATGGAGAAGGAGGATTCTAAGTCCACGGGCACAGCCTCTCCCTTTGCCGAGGCCGATCAGTCCACGTCCTCGGTCGATAAACGGCCTGCATCATCGTGATCGAAACCAACCGCGTCACGGTCACAAAGCAGTCACAGAACTTGCGACGAGGGAAAGCCGGCTACCGATGTAAGCACGCGGTCACCTACCTGCTTGGCGGGCTCCATACAGGGAGAGAGCGTTGACATCTAAGGTCGTGGGCGGAGGCAAGAACATTTATGGCCGGCCGCTCGGGGTACTGGTGCTGCAATCTAAATTCCCGCGCATTCCCGGCGACGTCGGCAACGCTTCGACCTGGCCATTCCCAGTCGCCTACCGGGTGGTTAAGGGTGCCACTCCGCAGACCGTCGTCCGTTCCTTGGGTAACAGTAAGCTGCTCGATCCCTTCATTGTTGCGGCGCAGGAGCTCGAGCGGGAGGGTGTCGCCCTTGTGACCACAAACTGCGGCTTCCTGGTCCTTTATCAGCACCGCATTCAGGAAGCGCTCAGAGTCCCGTTCGTCAGTTCGAGCCTCCTGATGGTGCCATGGCTGCAGTCCCTAATGCCGCCAGGCAGGAGAGTAGGAGTGTTGACGATAGAGCGGGCATCATTGAGCCCGGCGCATTTCGCGGCGGCAGGACTACCGGCCGACCTCCCGATCGTCGGGATGGAAGAGGTGGGCGGCTACTTTCTTGACACGATCGTCGGCGATAGGGATGAGCTGGATGTGGGCCGAGCGCGCGACGAGCATGTTGCTGCGGCGTCCTTGCTCCTTAAGCGCGCCCCCGACACCGGCATCATCGTCCTCGAGTGCACCAACATGCCGCCATATGCCGCAGCCATCCAGCAGGCAACCGGTCTACCCGTCCACGATCTCACCACACTTGTAGGTTTGGCGGTCGAGGCGCACAAAAGGCCCGAGTTCGAAGGCTGGATGTAACCGCGTGAATGAGATCCCGCGGGTCGATATCAAGCGAAAAATGTGGACAAATCCTTCACACAGCGCCGCAAGGAGCGGCGAGACGAGAATGGCTCTGCGGTGGAGACATGTGAGGGCTGCGGCCTCGAGATCGAGGGCGCCGGCGTCGGCTGCCAGGCTGCCTACGACCAGTTTCGTATTCGCGAGACAAGCGAGTTGGCGGCTTCATACGCCTTGACCCGCTTGACCGTCGACATCTATTGTCTTCAACACCCCGATCGCTACTGTGTCTCAGCCAAGTCGTTGGCCGCCCATTTGACTGGAGCGTGCTGGGCCCTCGTGACCGGAGGGGGCGATTGGGGCTTAAGCGTTCTCCAGCGCTGGCTCAATGGCCGAGTGGAGTTATCGAAGCCACCCATTCCAGGCTTTCGCGGTGGGTTGACGATCCGCGACGTCGTTGGCGCGGAAGACACAGAGGCCTACATGGCTGTGCTCGATCGCTGGGCGCGCTCTACGTTGGCGGCGTATACCTCCCTGCACGAGGTGGCACGCGATTGGATCGACCTTGTGATCCCAACGCGTTGAGAGCAGAAGGCGCTCTAGCACGCTCCAACCATGGGATCACGGAGAGCCTCGACGTACAGCAACACCGGCGAAAAATGGTGCACTTTGGCGGCACGGGACGGCACTCAGCGAATACGAATCGCGATTTCTGAACGTGGCGCAGCGATCTGTTAACCCGAAGGTCCCAGGTTGTCAGGACGCGATACCCGTACCGGCTTTGTGAAGCTGCCTCGCGCCTCCTTATATGTAGTAGCCACGCTGTCTAGCCGCGATGCTGTTGCGACATGGTCACCTGCCTAGCGCGATCAACTCACGCGATGCGGGCACTTACCGATCGCGATCGGCGATTAGCTCCTCCATTGGAGTAGCCGCATCTCGCTTCAATTCAGGGATCACGTGCGACTAGGTGTTCATGGTCAGGACGATCTGCGAGTGCCCAAGCACATCCATTACTACGCTCGGCGAGACGCCCTGAACGAGCCATAAGATCGCGAACGAGTGCCTCAGATCGTGAAAACGGCGCCGGGCCAGACGATAGCCATTTCTCGTCGTACGGCCGCGCTTCTAACTTGCCTTCCGGGATTCTTGTTTAGACTTGGGTAGCACTCGCTGGCGGCCGCGCCGGCGCTGGGTGGCGGCAGTAGGTAATCGGTTTCCCTGATTTTCCTGGAACTCGAAAACCTGAGCTTCGAACTTCTCGAGCATTACCTCGCACCGCGTCAGCCACTCCTTGGCCTGCGCCATCTTGGGCGCACCGAACCAATCCCGTCGACGTACTCGCTCGAACCACTCAGTGATCTTTTCAAACTCGGCGCGAATCTCTTCAGCTTCTTCATACGTGAAGTTCCTGCGAAACGTCTCGAACTCGATCTCTTTTGTGAAGTTGACTTCGCAGTTCTCAATGATCTCGTGGTAATGGTTGGCAGTCTGTTCCTGGAACTGCTGAATGAGCTTTGTCTCCTCGCTCGGGTCGAGCTTGCGGAGAGGTAATAAATGAAACTCGCCAGAAGCCTCGCGAATTCGTGTAAGAATCGGAGCCAGATCGCGCCGGACTGCTGAGTTGGCCGGGAAAACGCATACCGACTGCTGTAGGTAGATAGCACCAATCTTCTTCAACTGACGCCAAACCGCGACACGACCAGCCGTCGGGTTCGGCGGCATGCGGTATACCAGCAGCGTAAATCTGTCAACGGGGATTGCCACGACGATCGGATGATAGCTTGATGGTGAGCAGGCCCCGTGATCACGTCACGCGAGCTCTGTTCGATGTATGCTGATGTAACAATCGTTACTAATTGCAACAGTGCCATCCCGCGCGAGCGGCTCTGGCCGGAAACCGGAGGAGAGCGATGAGCAGTGGCCTAGTAGCGCTGGCAACGTTTCTGGCAGCGTCGATCGAATGGGTCGAGGCCCTGACCATCGTGCTGGCGGTGGGAATGTTCAAGAGCTGGCGTATCGCATTGCTGGCCACAGTGGCCGCGTTGGCTGTGCTGGCGGTCCTCGTCGTTTTGTTTGGCGTCGCCGTGACATCCCATGTGTCGCTTGCCCTGGCGCGAACCTTGGTTGGGATCGGCCTGCTTCTTTTCGGTCTCGGCTGGCTCTATAAGGCCATCCTGCGATCTACTGGTCTGAAGGCACTACACGATGAGGGCGCCGCCTTCGACGAAACTCGGGAAGAGCTGATGAGCCATGGCCACGCTTTCGGCACAGCTTTTGGGGGAGTGTTCCTAGAGGGACTCGAGGTGGTGTTTATCGTGGTTGCCCTTGGAGGCCTCGACAGTCTGCCGGCGGCAACGGCCGGGGCGCTGGTGTCGCTCGTGGTGGTTGTGGCGGCGGGCGTAGTCGTGCGCCATCCACTCACTCGCGTGCCAGAGAATACGGTCAAATACGCGGTGGGCGTCATGTTGACCTCATTCGGCACCTTTTTTGCGGGGGAGGGCCTAGGCGTCAAGTGGTGGAACAACGACGTTGCGCTACTCTTTCTGATCGCTGGCTATGCCCTCGCGTCTCTCATCCTCGTCCAGTACCTGCGCTCTGGGACAAGACTCGAGCTTGATCGGATTCGTCCATGGAGGATGCTCCGTGCCGCGATTCTCGAAGTCTGGGGTCTGTTCGTGACGGACGGCATGCTAGCCATCTTCGCCGTAACAGCGCTGTTGTTCGTTGTCGTCTACATCGACAAGTTCCGAGGAGATCCGACGAATGCCGGTGTCGTCCTCGTTGCCGGAGTGCTTCTTTCGGTCTGCGTGGCGGTGCTTCGGGTCTCTCGAGCCAAGGTTAAGGCAGCGCCGAGCAGGCCGAGTCTGGCACAAGCGGCGGCCGCAGGTCTTACGCCGGAGCGAATCGAAATAGTCCAACCCGGCGCCTAACCACCTCAGATCCCGTTGGGGTGACCATGAGGCAAAGATCAGGACTTGAGCGTATGTCTGAGAACATCACCGCCGTGACGCATGCGTTGGCGGTGGACATTCTTCGGTGTCCGGTAGTTGAGGACTGCCTTCAGTCAGGCGGCGACGAGCTCGGATGTCGCCGGGTTGCCAGCCGGTACTCCACACAACTCTCACCGCACTATGTTCCGGAGCCATGGTCAGGTCATTTAGCGCGAGCGCCCATACTCTTCATGTCGAGCAACCCTGGCGGGGGTAAGCACGGTGAAGGAGTCAACGTTGACGGCACCTGTGGGGTTCAAGAATCATGCCGAGTTGCTCGAGCTCGGCCACGTGGTCTCGGCGACTTCGGTCAGGCACACCACCCACGTCGTCTTGTGTAGTTGTGCGGC
>CAAGKR010539111.1_pt1 | contig 26201 bp, 22 predicted proteins | sample 2556971 | NCBI WGS metagenome assembly CAAGKR01 (sample SAMEA5207829, study PRJEB30636) | soil metagenome | biome: forest; feature: boreal; material: soil | place: USA | collected 2011-09 | depth 1 m | reverse complement strand
CACGTCCCACCCGCCGGCAATGAGAGCCCGCACCTGCCGCAAGTAGGCCGCCTTGACCTGATCGAACGTCACCACGCGGAACCCGGGATCGTCGGCGTCGGGTGAGCTCGACAGCGAGACCGTCAAGGGCCCGATGGCCCCGGCAACGAAACGGGGCCGGCCGTCGGTGTTGGCCACGCGATCGGCCCACGTCCGGCACTGTCGCGCGGACTGCTCATTGATCTCACAGGCCAGGTCGTCGAGAAAGGGATCCTCGATGATCTTCTGATAAAAGGCTGGGTCCTTCCGGCCGCCGTGCTCGCGCGGATCGTCGACAAAAAACTCGCTCTGCGAGATGCTGGTGGCGCCGAACGTGTTGGTCTCGATGATGTCGGCGCCGGCTTCCAAAAAGCGTCGGTGGATATCGCAGATCATCTCCGGCTGGGTCAGCGAGAAGAGATCGCCGTTGTTGAGCAGATCCTTCTTGGCGTCCTTGAACCGCTGGCCGCGAATGTCGGCCTCCTTCATCCCATAGGTGCGAATGGTGGTTCCCATCGCGCCGTCGATGATGGCGATGCGACTTTCGAGCACCTTCTGTAACGGGTGCATCATCCCGGCTTTTTCTTGCCGTGCTTGACGGGCTTTTCGGCGGTCGGTTTGTCGGCGATCGCAAGCACCACCCGCAGGTGCGGCTTCTTGATCTCGCGGCAGGCGATATCGGAACGGACGACCGCAAGTCCCGCGCGCGAAAGCAGGCCGCGAACGGCGCGCGGCGAAAAGCCGGGGTGGCGCTCACCGTAACGGGCCGTCACCTCCAGCTGCCGGTGCTCGTCCAGGCAGAGGAGCACCAATCGGCCGCCGGGCCGCAGCACACGGGCGCACTCGGACAGGGCCCGTAGGGGCCGCTCGGCGTAGGTGAGCGTGTGGAACATCAGCACGGCGTCGAACGACGACGCCGCGAAGGGAAGCGCGTGGAGATCGGCCACCTGGGTGCGGACGTGGCTGTGGCGGTGGAGCCGCTCTCGCGCCGCTTCGATCATGCGCGGGTTGGTGTCGATGCAGGTCAGCGAGCGGCAAAACGGAGCCAGCGAGCTCGCCGCCGCGCCGTCGCCCGATCCGGCGTCGAGCACGTCCCCCAGCCTGAGCAAGCCGGAAATACCGACCGCCAATGAATGCCAGGTGCGCCCGGGCGAGTAGTCCCGCTCGATCTCCACCGCCGACTCCGGCAGGCCCCCGCGCCGCTCGGCGTCGAGCTCGGCGAGCCGCGTCTGGTCCCCCTCCAGCGTTGGATCCGAGGCGTTGGTGGCTTCGTCGAGGATCACCCGGGCCGCGCTCGGGAGGCTGTCGGTTTCGAGGGCGTAGAAGGACTGCGCGCCTTGGCGGCGATCTCGAACGAACCCCGCCTCGCGCAGCCGCCCCAGGTGCGTCGATACCCGCGACTGCGCGACCCCCGTCACCCGGACCAGATCGGTGACGCACAGCTCACGCCCGCGCAGGAGGGCGCAGAGACGGAGCCGGTTCTCGTCCCCGAGCAGGTTCAAGGTGTCGACCTGTTGCGCGAGGTTCATATCCCTGTATCTCGATGCGTAGATATAGCTGACCGACGGCTGCCCTGTCAAACCGCCCTGCCCGAGCCTGCCCCCGGGCCTCGGGTCACCGGCGCCGAGGATGGCGGGACGACGCTTCGATGATCTGTTGTTGCTTTTGATAGCTGTCCCAGCGCTCCGACGACAGCCCACCACCTTCGATCGCCGCGCGGATGGCGCACCCCGGCTCGCTGGCGTGCCGGCAGTCCCCAAACCGGCAGCCGGCGGCGATCGCGGTAAGGTCCTCGAAGCCGGCCAAGGTCCCCACCTCCCACAGGCCGAGCTCGCGCATTCCGGGCGTGTCGATCAGCAGCGCCCCGCTCTCCATCAAGATCAACTCCCGGTGGGTGGTGGTGTGGCGGCCCCGCGCGTCGCTCTCGCGCAGGCTGCTGGTTCGCTGCGCCGCGCGCCCCACCAGCGCGTTGACCAGCGTGGATTTTCCAACGCCCGACATACCGACCAGACCCAGCGTCTTGCCGGGCCGCAAGAAGGGCGCCAGCCCCCCTAGCCCGAGACCGCGGGTCGCGCTGGTGAGCACCACCGGCACGCCCGGGAAGCGACGACCGAGATCCCCGGCGGTGGCCGACGGATCGGCACTGAGATCGCTCTTGTTCACGATCAGCATCGCCTGCGCCCGGCTTTGCTCGACGGCGGTCAGATAACGCTGCAAGCGCGGCTCGTTGATAAGGCGCCCGCTGCGTGCGCCCTTCCCCGTTCCGAAGGCGCTGACGATCCCGACCACGTCGACGTTGGCGGCGATGACCTGCGCGCCCTCGCGCCCTCCGGCAGCCTGGCGCATCAAGCACGTTTGGCGGTCGAGCAGGTGCTCGATGAGCAGCGAGTCGGCCGAGTCGGAATAGGTTCCCGCTACCCAATCCCCAACCTGGGGACGATCGATAGCTTCTGGCCAGCGGTCGCGCCGGTTGCCGGCGAGGACCGCCTTGCAGGAGCCTCGACTTGCCCAGGCAACGTAACTTTCACCGTGAGCGATCGCGATCCGCGCCGGCGTGAACGCGCCGTTCAGCGCCGCCAGACGTGACTGGAAATGCGTGTCGTAGCCGATGGCCTCCAGGTTCGACCCGGCCTCCGTCATGAGCGAAGCTCCGAATAGCACATCCGCGCGCGAATCTTCTACGCGCCTTCTGCGCGATCGGGCTTTACGGGTAGAGGCCGTCCACGATCCCGTTGATGTACTTTTCGAGGTTGGTGTATCCGGTGTGGTCGAAGTCGCCGGTTGCGTCGGCGGCGTTGTTTGGATTCAAGCCGTACTTGATCTCCCAGGCATCCGGCATACCATCCTGGTCGGTGTCGACGGGTGCGGTCCCCCCCGCCAGGGTGCCGTAGCCACTGTTGCCAAGGCCGGTGGCGGTTTGGGTCGTCCACAGCGAGCCCGTCTTGCCCAGCGAGGTGAGATCGGCGACCACCAGCGCATCGACCTGATCGCGATGCAGCGACGCGCCGGCGCCGGCGACCGCGGCGGCGTAGCTGGCCGCCGCGCTGGTGGTCGGCAAGGCGGCCGTGTCGGCAGAGGACGCCGCCGTCGCGTGGGTCGTGCCACCCGGATAACCGGCATCCGTTCCGTTCAGCGTCCCGTCCGCGTTGGTGTCCGCGAGGTTCCCGTTGATGTACACCGTCTGAGTGATGTCCATTTGGTAGAAGTAATCGCCCGGACTGGTCGTCGAGGGACCCGCGATGAAGTAGTTGTGCACGATGTCGTGCCAGAAAACGCCGCTCGTATCCCCGCCCGCATACGCGTATTGGTAGTTGTAGACCACGTTGTTGACATACTGGGTGTTGGACTTCGCCAGAGGACACCGTCCATGTGCGTTGGCGAAGAGGTTGCCGTACCAGGTGAAGAATCCTCCGGTCTCCTCGGTGTGTGCCGCGAATTGCTGCCCAGTTGGGTCCGCGTCGATGGAATTTTGAATCGTGATGTTGGTCGCCCCCACGGCGTCGACATTGTTGTACTGCGCGAACTCGATCGAGATGTGATCGAAGATCAGGTTGCTGGCATTGAGCAGGTTGATCCCGCTCTTCTTGGCATCGGAGTCGAGCAGGCCCTGGCGGAAGCGCACGTAGCGCACGATGACGTTCGTTGAAGCGTCAAACGAAACCTCTCGTCCCATGAAACCGATGCCGTCGCCGGGCGCGGTTTGACCCGCGATGGTCAGGTTGCTCTGGACCGACACAGGCGTTTGAAGGTTGACGTACCCGCCGACCTCGAAGACCACGATGCGGCTCCCCGTGCTGACCGCGTCGCGGAACGATCCGGTGCCGGTGTCGTTTAGATTGGTGACGAGGTAGACGGCCGTGCCGCGCCCGCCAGTCGCTTTCTTGCCGAACCCGAGCGCGCCGGGAAACGCGACGACCGGGCCAGAAAGACCCGACGAGCCCGCCGTGCCACCCGAGCCGGACCGGCCGCCCGTGCCGCCCGAGCCCGGGGTGCCGCCGGCTCCGCTCGCGCCTCCGGAGCCGGTCATGCCCCCTGCTCCCATTCCGCCGCCTGAAGACACGACGGTGCCACCCTGGCCTCCTCCCATCGCTCCGCCGAGGCCGATCGCCCCGCCAGCCGAACCTCCGCTGCTCGTCGCCCCGCCGGCACCGATCGCGCCGCCGGACGCCACGATGCCACCCGAGCCCATCGAGGTCTGACCAGCCGTGCCGCCCGCTCCGGTGACACCGCCGGATGACCCGCCACCCGTCCCTCCTCCGCTGGTCGTTCCGGCGCCACCGCCCGAGCAAGCGCCGAGGAGCCCGGCGCCCAAGATAACAAGGCCAACAAGGCCGAGTAGACACTGCTTGCTCGTCATGGTGCGGTCCTTCTGGATGTCGCGACCCATCCGTAAATCAAGACTATCATCGAGTTTAGCGCGAAAAAATGCAATCGGCCCGCGACTTTGTGGAGCGGGGCCCTGGCTCCTAACGAACGGGACTGGCTCTGCGACGTGGCGCTGCGGCCCGTGGGCCATGGTCGTGGACCGCTCTTCCGGAAGTCCCGGCGTGCCTGCGGTCTTTCAGCTGGCTAGCGCGTGGGACGTGAGGCAAACGTGAGGCAAACGTGCACCTACCGTCCCCGACCGATGACAATTTCGCCACATGGCAGCCGCAATCGTGTTTTCGTTTTGAGCGATCGGGGCCGACGTTCCTGGACGATCACCCGAGCCGGGGCGCCGAGCTCGCTGGCATGAGTGGTGCTTCGAAAGTCGAGTCCCGACAGCCCGTCGGGGCCACTTCAACAGGAGAAACGTAATGAAACTCACGCGAATCATCTTCCTTGCCCTGGCCGTTCTGATCCCGACCTCTTGGACGATGGCGAAGGCCGAGGATGCGCCGGCCACCGACGCCCCCAAGAAGGAGAAGAAGGCGAAGAAGGCGAAGAAGGCCGACAAGGAAGATAAGAAGGAAGATAAGAAGGCCGAGTAGGCTTTCCCCGGTCGTGCACACGCACGACAGTACTGAAAACCCCGGTTCTGGCCGGGGTTTTTTTTGTTCGGGCTGCCCGAGCAGCGTCCGACTGATCGGCGCGCGACCCATCTGGAAGACACCAAAGTGTTGCGGGCGGGGGCCCGGGCGCCGGATATAGAGTGTGAAACTCATGGATGCGACGATCGCCCCAACTTTCGACGTCCGAGCAGAGGTGACTCCGACCGGCACACACCCGGTGCCATTCCCAGATCGCATCAAAATAACCCAGGAGCTGCTGGGTGCGCTTGTGGACGCGACCCGTCCCGGCCAGGCCCACCTCATGCAGCGGATATTGACCATTCTCAAGCTCGAGCTCCTGAGCTCGAACCTCCGTTTGTCCGATCGGCAGGTTCCTGCCGTCATGGCGGCGGTCGCAGAGCTCGAGCACGAAGCGGCGCGAACGGCACCCGACCCCGCGCTGTTCACGAGTCGCGCGCAGGTGCTCGTCGACCTTCTTTCGATCGGTTAGCGCATGGTAGCGGTGCGATGCCCCGCCCTGATAAATCTGCGGCCCCCTGGTGGCTTCCCGGGGCGCACCTCCAGACACTTTGGGCTCGGCTCGCGCGTTCGCGGCGGTTGATCGCGTTCGAACGCGAGGTGTTGACGACCCCGGATGATGACGACCTGATGCTGGACCACGCGACAGGGCCACCAGGCTCGCCCCGCGTGCTCTTGCTTCACGGGCTGGAAGGAAGCGCCTACTCGTTGCACACGCAGGGTCTGGCGCACGTGATCGCGCGTACCGGGTGGCGTAGCACGGTGCTCAATTTCCGTTCCTGCGCGCGGGATCCCGAGAACATCAAGCGGCGGCTCAAAAACCGCCGCGCTCGCCTCTATCATTCGGGCGAGACGGGCGATCTGGATTTCGTCGTCCGTTTGCTGGCCGCGCGCGAGCCCGAGGTGCCCCTATTCGCGATCGGCTTCTCGCTCGGCGGCAACGTCCTGCTCAAGTGGCTGGGCGAAGTCGGGACCGGCAGCTTCATTAGAGCGGCCGCCACCATCTCCGTGCCCTACGACCTCGCCGCCGCGGCCCGATATCTCGAACGGCCGGTCGGGCGGCTCTACGCCGCTCACTTCTTCAGGAGGCTCAAACCGAAAGCGCTCGACGTGATCGCCCGGTTTCCGGGAGAAACCGCGCACCTGGACCCCGATTTGATCCGGCTCGCGTCGACCTTCGGAGAGCTCGACCGGTGCGTGACCGCGCCACTTCACGGCTTCGCGAGCGCCGAAGACTACTATCGGCAATCGAGCGCTCTCGACTTCCTTCCCAAGGTCCGGATCCCCACCCTTTGCATAACCAGCGAGGACGATCCCTTTTTCCCTGCCTCCGCGGTGCCGCGATCGCGCTCGGCCGGGTCGACGGACGTCACGTTCGAAGTGTCCAGCTGGGGAGGACACACCGGTTTCGTCGCTGGGCGCTGGCCCTGGCACCCTCGATATTGGGCGGAGGACGAAGCGGTTGCCTGGTTGGCGGAGAGAGGCGGGCCAGCACGAAGTCGCACTGGACGGAGCGCGCGCCACCCGTAACGCCTTCGTCACCCCTGTGACAGGGCGATGTCTGAACGGCGTGCCTCGAAGTCGTCCTTTAGTTGCCGCCCGCCAATAACGTGAGCACACTCGCCGCCGTGCCAGAAACACTTCCCGCGGGGATCGTGGTGTGGACGACTTTCCTGCGCGCCACCACGGCTTTCAACCTGTGTGCCTGGGCGTTCGTGGCCGCGTCGCTTGTGCGCAGCAGGTCCTCTCTAAGACCCGGCCTCTATGCGATCCGCCGGCGACAGTTGCTCCTTTCTACACTGTTCGTTCTTGGCTGCGGTTTCCGAGCCATCCTGCCCAGGGCAGACGTGCAGCGCATCTGTTTCCACGACTCCTGGCTGTCAAGCGTCGCGGTGGGCCGCTCCGTCGCCTCGGTGGCAGAGGTCGCTTTCATAGCGCAGTGGGCGCTCCTGCTTCGCGAAGGGGCCCGGAAGGCGGGCGCGCGAGGCGTATCCGCTGTCTCCAGAATCCTGATTCCCCTGATCGTCCTCGCCGAGCTGTTCTCTTGGTATGCCGTTTTGACAACGGACTACCTCGGCAACGTCCTCGAGGAATCGACCTGGACCGTCGTATCGGCGCTGGCGATCGGGGGGTTCGTGGTGTTGTGGAGCCGTTTTCACGGCAGGCTCCGCAGCTTCGTCGCCACCTCGCTGGCGCTGCTGATCCCTTACTTCGTCTTTATGTGCTTCATAGAAGTGCCCATGTACGTCTCACGCCGGCGGGCGGATACGATCAGCGGCCGGACATACCTGTCGCTCGACCAAGGTGTCCCCGACTCCGCGTTCCGCAGAGTCGTCACACGCAAATGGGAAGATTGGCGCGGAGAGATCCCTTGGATGTCGCTTTATTTCAGCACGGGCGTGTGGGTAAGCCTGTCATTGGCTAGAGCCCCCGACTTCGAGGTCGAACGTTCGTGACTAGAACGTTACGATAACGTCGCTGTCGGATTGAACGGAATGGGCCGACAATCGTAGTCGTTCGCTGGCGCGAACAGGAGGATTCGATGGCCGGGTTTCTGGACACTCTCGCCGAGCAACGTTGGGACGATCACCGTTACTATCATCACAGCCGCATCAACCAATCGCTCCACCTGGTGAGCGCGATCAGCTTCGTCGTCACCTACGTGCTGCTGTTCAAGCACCCGGTGGTGGCAGCGCTCTTCGGCTGGACGTTCGCGATGTGCATCCGACAGGTTGGCCACTTCTTCTTCGAGCCCAAAGGCTACGACGAGGCCAACCAAGCCACTCACGAATACAAGGAAGAGGTCAAGGTCGGCTACAACCTCCGGCGCAAGGTGATCCTGCATTCCGTCTGGGCGTTGAGTCCCGTAGTGCTTTACTTCGAGCCGACCCTGTTCGGCGTCTTCCATCAACCCTACACGAACCTGGCGAGCTATTTAGAGCGCCTGGCCCAGGTTTGGATCGCACTGGCCGCCGGCGCGCTGCTGTTCCGGACCATCCACCTTTTCTTCTTGAGGGATGTCAAGACGGGCTTGGTGTGGTTCACCAAGATCCTGACCGACCCGTTCCACGACATCATGCTTTACTACAAAGCGCCGCTCTACCTCTTGCGCGGCGAGCTGATCGAGCCGCCAAAGCAGCAGCTCGCCTAGGTGGGGAGCTGACCCTACCGCGAACGGATGGACGAGGCCGCCAGCATCTCTCGCAAGATCCGCCACTTGATCGACTTGTTGGTCAGCGCCACGTCCGCCCACCAGAAACCGTCTTCTCGCATGGCGTGGGCGGCCGCGACGAACCGGTCGGCGACCGCTTGGAAGTCGGCCTCGGTATAGTTGAGGCTGAAGATGAGACGACCAGTTCCCACCCAGCTCAGGGCCAGCCCTTCGGCGCGCAGATAGAATTGAAGCATCCAGTTGTAACGGGACGGCTGGGTGTAGCAGACCGTCCAGATGGACGACAGGTTGGCGACCCGAACGGGCAGCCCCTCGTCGGTGAGACGCCGGTTGAGCTGCTCGGCCCGCGTGTTCCAGAGCTGATCCAGGTTCCGGTAGAGGTCGCGAATCTCGGGCGTCTCGAGACCGAGCAGGAGCTCGTGCATCGCCGTCATGACGTAGGGGTGAGAATTGAACGTGCCGCGCGCAAAGCAGATGTCCGCGGGGCGATCGTCGCGGAAGCGCTTCATGAGCTCCCGGCGGCCACAAAGCACGCCCACGGGCAAGCCACCGCCGAGGGTCTTACCGTAGGTCACCATGTCGGCCCGAACGCCGAAATATTCTTGCGCGCCGCCAGGCGCGAGCCGAAAGCCCACGAACACCTCGTCGAAGACGAGCGGGATCCGCCGCTCGGTGCAGACCGCGCGCAACCTCTCGAGCCATTCCGTGTACGCGCCCCGGTCGAAGTGCGCGCTCCGGTCGCTGGCGACCAACGTCGAATCGCTCGGAGCGCTCGCGTTCGGGTGCATTGCCTGAAGTGGATTGACCAGCACACAGGCAATGTCGCGCCGACTGCGCAGCACCCGCAACGAAGTCTCGTCCATGTCCTTGAGCGTGAACGTCTCGCGCGCTGGGGAAGGGTTCCCGACCCCCGGCTGAACGTCCCCCCACCACCCATGGTAGGCGCCGCAGAAACGAACGAGGTGCGAGCGGCGGGTATGGTAGCGCGCCAAGCGCACCGCCTGCATGACCGCCTCCGTGCCGGACATGTGGAACGACACCTCGTCGAGCCCAGAGATCTCCTGAAGCCGTTTGACGTTGTCGGCGACGACTGGGTGATACGGGCCCAGCACCGGACCGAGATCGCGGGCGGCCGCGCCTCCCCGTTCCAGGCATCCCTTGTAGAAGTCGTACCCGAAGACGTTGACGCCATAGGCGCCGGTCAAGTCGAACAAGCTGTTTCCATCGAGATCGGTGAGCTTGACTCCCGAGGACGAGCGAACAAACGAGCCAGCCGACAGGTGCTGACGCGTGAAGCGGCTGTACTGGAATGGCACGCGGTAGCTGCTCGTGAACTGCAGATCGGAAAGGCCGCCCTCGACCTCCCGAGTGAGCGCGACCGTCTTTGCGTAGCGCTCCCTGTAGATGACCGCGAGGCGCATGAACCCGGATCGCCGGCGCTCGGCGATCTCCACCGGGACGTCGTCGGAGCGGAAGAAACGGGCCTCGTCGTATTCGTAGTGCGGCACGAGCGCCACGACGAAGCGCGAGATTCGCGAATGCCCGCGCAGCGATCGATGCTTCGCTCTCGAGAGCGCGAGGCGGGCTCTCATCCGAGGCAGCGACGCCGCCAACGCGACTGCGCCGAGCGCGCACAGGACCGCCGTCATGATCTGCTCCTTATAACGCCGTGACCCTCCGATCGGTAATCGCCCGCGTCGCTCAGCAAGAAGATCTCAATTTCTTGTTGACCAACCGCATTCCGCGGCGCCTGGCGACCCAGCTCATGGGCCGATTCGGCAAGATCGAGCATCCGCTCGTTCGGGATCTGTCGATCGGGATCTGGCGTCTCTTCGCCGACCCGAACCTGGAAGAGGCGGCGAAACTCACGTTCACCAGCTTGCACGACTGCTTCATCCGCGAGCTCAAACCCGGCGCCCGGCCGATCGATCCGAACCCTGCGGTGCTCGTGAGCCCGTGCGACGCCATCGTGGGCGCCTCTGGCCGGATCGATGGAAACGAGCTCATTCAGGCCAAGGGATTTTCCTACACCCTCGAGGATCTCCTGGTCGATCCAGGCTTGGTGCGCCTCTACCACGACGGCCGCTACGTCACTCTGCGGCTGACGTCGAGCATGTACCACCGCTTTCATGCCCCGCACGATTGCCGGGTCGAGCAGGTCGCCTACATCTCGGGTGACACCTGGAACACCAACCCGATCGCGATCAAACGCGTCGAGAAGCTGTTTTGCAAGAACGAGCGCGCCGTAATCCGGACGAAGCTGGCCATTGGGGGTCACACCGTCACCTTGGTCCCGGTTGCATCCATTCTCGTCGCCAGCATTCGATTGCACTTCCTGGACGTCCTGTTGCACCTCGAGTACGCCGGACCGAGCTTCGTCTCCTGCGATACGTCGGTCCGCAAAGGCGACGAGATGGGTTGGTTCGAGCTCGGCTCGACCATCATCGTTTTCGCGCCCAGTGGTTTTTCTCTCTGCGACGGCGTGAAACAGGGCGCGGTCATCCGCATGGGACAACCGCTGCTGAGATTGCCCTGAGCGCGCGAGTCAGAATGCCGGGACCACCGCTGGGAGAACGAACGGCGTCTCGGGCCGCCAAGGCACGAGATGAGAACGAAACACGTCGTGGCCAGCCCGCAACGTGCGGCGGACGATGCTCGAACGAGCCCGCTCGGTCGAACAGTGGCGGGCGCGCAGACAGGCGGCGAAAAGATCGTCGTCGATCGCTCCATTGACGCCTTCCTCAACCAGGTCGATGGGCCCCGGCGCGGGCACCGACGCAACCGGTAGACCCGACGCGAGCGCTTCCAGGATTACGTTCCCGAACGTTTCGGTGCGCGACGGAAAGACGAAGCAATCGGCGCTGGCAAAGTGAGCGGCCAGAGCTTCGCCAAATTGATATCCGCGCCACACGACGTCCGGAAAACGCCGCTCGAGGTCCTCGCGCGCGGGCCCGTCGCCGACGACCACCTTGCTTCCCGGAAGGGGGAGCGCGAGGAAGTCCTCCAGGCTTTTTTCGACGGCTACCCGACCGACGTAGAGCCAAATCGGGCCGGGGAGCGAATAGACATCCTCCCGGCGGCGCGCGGGATGGAAGCAATCCGAGTCGACGCCGCGCGGCCAATGAACCAGCCGCTGCCCGACACGCTTCCCTTGTAACTCGCGAAGCAAGGACATCGAACTCACCAGGGTGTGCTCTGCCCGGCGGTGGAACCATCTCACCAGCTCGTAGCCCCACTCGAGCGGCACCGGCACCCGCGCGCTGAGGTACTCCGGATAGCGTGTGTGGAAGCTGGTCGTGAAGCGCAGGCCGCGCAGGCGGAGCCAGGCGATCGTCGAAAATCCCAGCGGCCCCTCGGTGGCAACATGAACCGCGTCCGGCTGGAAGGCGCGGATTCGGCCTATCGCCTTCCACGGGTCGCAGGCCACGCGAATCTCGGGATACGAGGGACACGGGATGGTGCGGTGCGCGTCCGGCGAGATCACCAAGACCTCGACACCCTGCGATTCGAGATGCTTCACCAGACGCGAGAGCGTAATGACGACCCCGTTCGTCTGCGGCAGCCACGCGTCGGTCACCAGCGCCAGTCTTCTCAGGCGGATGCCCGCGCCGGCGTCCAGCGGAACGCCGTAGCGTCGCGTCCGGCTCCGAGCCGGCTCTTCAGCCTCGAATGTGGGCTGCGCCAGTGCCATAGCTTACGGGATCACATTTACGCCTCTTCTTTGCGCCGCGCGCCAACGATAGGTCGACGATTCTGTGAGTATTGCGGCGTTGTGAATCGATTTTGCTTCATTTGTTACGACCGTGCGCGGATTGGGGCGGCGCCGCGTTTAGGCGTGGCGCACCCGGCCGGCGAGCGCCGTCGAATTTGAGCCCGATCGACGGCGCCGGACACCCCGGGCGGACACCCGGCGCATCACCCGCGTGCTACGCGGCGATGTTCGGCAGCGGCGTCTTGCCCGTACCGGTGAGGCCCGGATCGCCGAACCCCGTATAGCTGCTGATCCCCATCGCCTCGCAGATGTTGAGCAGGATGCGCTCGTGGCGCTCGGTCGACATGATGTAGCGGCCGTTGGGGGCGGTGTTGAGGTACCCGCCGTTGCCACCCGCCAGCACGAAACGCATCGACTCCTGGTTGTGGTTCTGCGCATCGCCCATGTCGCGAGCCCAGACCATGAGCGTGGTGTCGAACAGGGTCTTCGTTCCCGTCGGGTCCAGCGGATCCTGGAACCCCTTGAGCAGGTTGATGAGGTTGACGAACTGATTGCAGAGGTAAGCCTCGAACTTGACCAGGTTCGCGTAGTTACTGGACGCGCCGCTGTGGATGTAGCCGCCATGCTGGTCGTCGTAGGGGAGGCCTGGGGCGTTGACCATCAACCGTGCGTCGTTGCCGTATTCGAGGGCAGCCACGCGCGTGATGTCGCAGGCGAAGGCGCTGGCGATGATGGTCTGATGGATGGCGTTGGCCGCGAGAGCGTCGAGGTCGCTCATGAACTGGTACGTGCTGTCGGCGCCGGGTGTGGTCGGCTGCATGCAGCCGTTGCCGGCCGGAACGCTCTGCGAGAGCTTGTTCTCGAGCTGGCGGATCGAGTCGAGGTGGGCGTCCAGCTTGGCGTTCTCGTTGCTGCCGAGCGTCGCCTTGAGGGTGTTCACCTCGCCGGTGATGAGATCGAGGATGCTTTGCCGCCGAGCGAGCAGCTGCGCCGCGGAGGTCCCGGAAGGAAGCGCCCCGCCGAAGACCGTCGTGAAGGCCGAGAGCGGCGAGCCGGTGGTTGGCAGGTTGCCGCCGGTGGCGCCTCCGTAAAACTGCGACTGGCCGCTGTTCTCGTTCGTGTTGGCGCCGAGCAGCAGGGAGGCAATGGGACGGTTGATCCCCGAAGCGACCAGCTTGTTCGCAATGAACTGGTCGACGGAGATCTTGATGACGCCCTGGCCGTAGTATCCGAAGCCCTGACCGGTGAGGCTGTCCGAGCTGCCGTGGTTGTCGTTGGGGTTTCCGCTCGGCATTCCCTCGACGAGCACGACGTTGCCCTGCACCGCCTGGAGCGGAAGGGTCATCGCGCTCCAGGTGGTGATGCTCTCGCCCGAGATCCCGGTGGGGGTCCAAAGGGGCGGGTAGGTCCCCATCGTGCAAAACAGCAACACGCGCGACGACTGATTGGCGGCCGCGCCGTGCGCCGGACGGCGCAGGCCTAGGTTGATGAAGGGCGCGAGCAAGAGACCCGCGCCCACGCTGCCCACGAACTGTCTGCGGCTCGGTTTGCGCACTGGTGGTCGACTCCTACTGGTCCTTGACCCGGGTCGTGAAGTTTGGAGCGTGGACGATCCCCATCAGCACGCTCTCTAGGGCGAATCCGTTCGACGACGCCGCCTGGTAGATCGAGTCATAGGTGCAGCCGTCCTGGCTCCAGGAACTCGATCCGTAAGCGTAGTACGACCAGTACCTCATCATGCAGCGCTCGACGTCGTCGCTTTGAGCCAGGTACTCGGAGAGGCTACCAGCGCCGGACAGGCCGGTCAGGGAGTCGTCCTTCCCTTCCGGATCGGCATAGATGGTGGCCGTGTCGTCCACCGGGAGGCCGTTGTCGGTGGTCCGCTGGCGGCCGAAGCCGTCGTAGCTTTCGAACGCGAAACCGATCCAATCCATCAACTTGTGGCATGTGTCGCAGGTGCCCAGCGAATGCTCGTTCACGAAGTGCTCGCGGGTCGTCTCGACGGTGGTGGACGGCTTGAACGTCGTGTTCAGGCCCGGAGGCGGCGGAGAGATGTCCTGGCAGAGCATCCGGGAGCGCACCATGTGGCCACGTTGCGTGGGCGAGTCGCTATCGGGGCGCGCGTAGCCGTTCAGGATCGTCCCCGTGGCGAGCAGGCCCGGATCGCGCCCGGTCCCGGCGTAAGGAACGCTCGTGAACGTGGCCCCCAGGTTCGTGGACGGGATTCCGTAGTAGGTGGCGAGATCGTTGTTGAGGAAGGAGTGGTTCGCGGTGAGAACCGACCCGAAGCTCCCGTTGCCATTGAAGGCTTCGAGGATCAAGTCCTGCGACTCGGTCGCCATGTCGTCCTCGAGGGCCTGGGAGAGCACGTAGACGGTGGCATCCTTGGCCGTGGTGTAGAGGCGCGGCAGCCCCAGCCACCCGTTCATGAAGCCCATGACCGCGGTCCCGCTGCTCGCTGCCAGCAGCCGCTGCGCCTGCTGGTCAATCATCGACGGCAGTGAAAGGCCACTGGAGGCCACCGAGTCCGCCGCGGAAAGCAGCGTGTCGTCGGGGGTGTTCCCGGTCAGCAAGTAGGCGAGCTCGGTGGCGACCTCGTAAGGCGTCAGCGCGAAGGTGTTGGCGCCCGCGGCGCCGAGCTCGCTCCGGTAGAGGAAGTAGGGAGACTGCAACATCGCCGAGATGACGGCCTCGGCCCCGTCCGAGAACGAGGTGCCAGCCATGAAGAGCGCGGAATAGGCGGCGACCCGCGGATCGGAGACGGCCAGCGTGGTGCGGAACGCGCGCCGACCAAATCCCTGGACGAACGTCGCGGCGCAGGTCGCGTCCTGGGTCGTGCAGGTGGCGAACAGCGACAGCTTGCCGCTCGCGACCGCCCAGGCGGCAATCGCTTCCGCGTTGTCCTCCAACTGGGAGGCGTTGAGGTCCTGCACCAGGAGCGAGTTCGCATCAATGGAGAAGCCAAGCGTCGTCGGATCGCTGAACACCGTCGCGACGGGCGCGCTGCCGGCCGTGTCGTTGAAGATGCTGTGAATGCTGGCCGCGAACTCGGGACCGCTCAGTCGCCACAACTTGCGCGGACCTGGGGCATTGCTCTTGCAAGGGTCGGCCGCGCTCAGCGCGCTCGGCGGAGGCGACAACGTCACCGCGGCATCGCCGGCATCGCCGACGTTCCCCGTGCCCGCGCTAGCCCCTCCGCCTCCGCCTCCGCCAGGTCCCGACACATAGCCGCGGCCAGCGCAGGCGGAGGCCAGCAGAGCGGCTGCTATGCCGGCAGCCAAAAGACGGGGGCGTTGCACGAGACCTCCTACGGGGGCGAAAGTCCAGGGAGGCAGAAAACTCCAGTCATGTTAGCGCATCAGTGGCGTGGGTCAATCTCAACGGTCGCGATCGCCGTTTCTTTCACCGTCGGTGACGGTGTCTCGGTCACGATCTCGACCGCCACCGTCACGACCCCATATGTATGCCGGTGTGGGCGGAAGCGACCCGTCAATCCGATGCGGGCGATCGACGAACCGGACAAGGCGAGCCACCGTCCAGCCGATCGATGTCGCTGAGGAAGCGGCCGATCTGCGTCCCGGTGGCGCGAGCCTCGGGCGTGGACGTGTCCAGCTCCGCGCGCAGCGCCTCGATGATGTCGCGCCGCTCAGCGATGCTCAGGCCCTCGTCACAGGCGATGGCCTGAAGATGGTCGGGGAGCGCGGCGGCCGATTCCCGGAGATCGTCCGCGTGAGCGCGAGCCGCCATGCGGATCCGGAGCTCGCGCGTGGCAGCCAGAAAACGCGCCTTGGCGTAGCGATAAGGATCCTGGCCGGCGAGGCGCATCAGCTCATCGGTGAGATCGAACCGGCCCGTGACACTCACGAGGAGCACCGGCGCGTTGAAAAAGCAGGGTTGCGGGTACTGGCAGGCTTCACGCGGGTCGGGGCGGTAGGGAGTGACGGTCGGAATCGGAAGCCGCGAGCCGTAGAGGGCCGCTTGCTCCTCGGGGGATACCGGCGTCGGCGGGTCACGCCTCTGGCCGTGCCCACGTACGATCGATTCGAGGCTCGGAACGCCGATGGTAGCAGGCTGGCGAATCCGGGGCTGGAACAGCGAGAAGGCCAAGCTCAAGTGCTTGTCGCGGAAGGTCACCGACCCATCGCGGGCCACGCGCGCGATGAAGCCAGCTGCGTCGTAAATCAGAACGCCCGATCCGTCCTTCACCCGCCGCAGCTCGTAGTCCGCCGCCGGATCTCCGGGCCGCTCGGCCGACACCGGCGCCAGAAGCGGCGGCTTCGCCGCAGGCTTTTCGGGCGGCGGCGCGCCCGCGTCGACGGTCGCCACAACCGTAAGAGCGAAGACGAGGTGAAAGGAGGGAAGCGGCATGCGCACCCATCGTAAGCACCCGATGACCGCGCGGAGGAGCCTTTAACGGGCCTTTTAACGGCCGCGTCGCAGATCCGCAGTTGGCCGGGATGACGGCTTCACGCCAGCGCGCTCGCGATCACGGTCCCCGAGCCAGCAAAAAATGCGGGCGTGGTGAAGAACCCAACTCGCGGGATGGTCAGAACGATCTCGCTCGCCGCGCGCAGAACTGTGGCGCAACGGTAACGCTTTGACGCCCGGTCCACGAGGCGGTATTCCCTGGCGATGCTCTTCGATCCACTCACGCTCCGCGGCGTGACGCTCCGAAACCGGATCGGCGTCTCGCCGATGTGCCAGTACTCCAGTACCGACGGATTCGCGGACGACTGGCACCTGGTCCACCTCGGCAGCCGCGCGGTCGGAGGCGCTGGCCTGGTGATGACGGAAGCGACCGCGGTCGAGGCGCGCGGTCGCATCAGCCCCCAGGATCTCGGCCTTTGGAAGGACGAGCACATCGAAGCGCTCGGGCGAGTCACCCGCTTCGTGCGAGCGCACGGCGCGGCCCCCGGGATCCAGCTGGCGCACGCCGGGCGCAAAGCCTCCGTGGCCCGACCCTGGGGCGGCGGAAAGCCGCTGTCGCCACCGGCGGGCTGGAGCCCGATCCTCGGCCCCAGCGCCCTGCCCTTCGATGACGGGTACCAGACACCGGAGGCACTGGCCGAAAAGGACATCGCCGCGATCATCGAAGCCTTCGGGGCGGCGGCCGCGCGGGCCGCGCGCGCGGGCTTCGATGTCATCGAGATTCACGCCGCCCACGGCTATCTGATCCACGAGTTTCTGTCGCCCATTTCGAACCGCCGCGACGATCTCTGGGGCGGCAGCTTCGACGGACGAATTCGTTTCTTGCTGGAGATCGTGCGCGTCGTTCGCGGCGTGTGGCCCGACTGGCGCCCTCTTCTCGTCCGCCTGTCGACCACCGACTGGCTGGGCGCGGACGGATGGACGGTGGAGGATTCGATTGCTCTCGCGCGCCGCCTACACGCCGAAGGCGTCGACCTCATCGATTGCTCGTCGGGGGGGATCGCGCCGCGCGTCGCGATCCCCTCCGGACCCGGGTACCAGACGGCGAACGCGGCGCGCATCCGGGCCGAGGCGCCGATTCCAACCACCGCGCTCGGCTTCATCACGTCGGCTGCTCAAGCCGAGCACGCCCTACGCACCGGCCAGGCCGACCTGGTGTTCCTGGCTCGTGCGCTCCTGCGCGATCCCTACTGGCCTCTGAAAGCCGCCGCCAAGCTCGGCGTTTCGATCGACTGGCCACCGCAATACGAACGCGGCCGCGAGCGCCGGTAGCGGAGGTCGGCGACATGTTCGCCTTCTGCGACGAAGGCGCTGGCGCCGCCCCGCCGTGCGATTCGGCCTCAACGGACGCGCCCACCACCGGTTGACGCTCGGGGTTCGGCGCTTATGCTTCAAGACACCGTGAGGCAGAACGCCCACGGAGACGAGCCCGCCGGGAGCTGATGGCCTCGGCGAAAGGAGAAGAACGATGCACGCAGCGCTCTCGCGGCACCCCGATCGGGAATTGCTCGACGCTTACTCGCAGACGGTGACAACCGTGGCGGAACAGGTGAGTCGGTCGGTGGTGAAGATAGAGGTGCAGGGGTCCGAGCCCGAAAGCGAACCCCGGCGCCAGGCCGGTCAGGCCTCGGGAAGCGGTTCCGGGTTCGTGATGACACCCGATGGTTACGTGCTGACGAACAGCCACGTGGTCAGCGGCGCCAAACGCATTCATGCCATCTTCCAGGACGGCCAGCGCGTCCCCGCCCATTTGGTGGGTGACGATCCGGACACCGACATCGCCCTTTTACGAATCGACGCGCCGAACCTGGTGGCGCTCAGCTTCGCCGACTCGGCGACGTTGCAGGTGGGTCAACTGGCGATCGCCGTCGGCAACCCCTACGGTTTCGATTGTACCGTGACGGCTGGCGTCGTGAGCGCGCTCGGCCGTTCGTTGCGAACGAAAACTGGCCATCTGGTCGATGACGTCATCCAGACCGACACGGCCTTGAATCCGGGCAACTCGGGCGGCCCACTGGTCGATTCGCGGGGCCAGGTCATCGGCGTCAACACGGCGATGATCATGCCCGCCCAAGGCATCTGTTTCGCCATCGCGGCAAACACCGCCGGGTTCGTCATGGGCAAGCTGATCCACGAAGGCCGGATCCGCCGTTCTTACCTGGGCGTGGCTGGCCAGAACGTGCCGCTACATCGGCGCGTCGTGCGCTTTCACGGTCTCGCCACCGAAAGCGCCGTATTCGTCGTCTCCGTCGAGCCAAACAGTCCCGCGTCCCGCGCGGGTCTGCTCGACGGCGACCTCATCGTCGCCTACGGCGACAAGACCATCGCCGGCATCGACGACCTTCATCGGACGCTGACCGAGGAGCAGGCGGGCGTGGGTGCGACGATGACGATCTTGCGCGACCTCAAGAAGCAGACGCTGCATGTGGAGCCGACCCTGCGGAGATAGGTCGATCCTCACCCGCGAAGGAGGCCGTCGGGCAGAAGCGCGCTCGTCTCCCCCGTCACCACCAGCCACAACTGGTGCGCCGCGCGCGTCACGCCGATGTGGAACAAATGCCGCGATTCATCGTCGCGGCCATAGCTGCTCGCGTTCACGTCGAGCATCACGACGTAGTCGAACTCCAGCCCCTTGACCTGACGCACGTCGGTCACTTCGACACCTGGCCGGAACGCGAACTCCTGCGCGCGCACGCGATGCAACGCCGGCACCTCCGCGCGCCTTAGACCCTCGTAGTACTGGTCGGCCTGCTCCGGGTGGCGCGCCAAAAGCGCCACCGTGGCGCGGGGTTCCCGCGCGGCCAAATCGCGAAGCGCCTCGCCCAAGAAGGCGACCGCGGCACCGGCTGCCGGGAAACGGAACGCCTCCACCGGCGCTCCGCTCCGCGGCGCCTCCGGAGGATCCCGATCCGCCAGCGGTCCCATCGCCGCCCGAGCCACCGCCAGGATCTCGCGCGTCGACCGGTACGCGATCCGCAACGGATCGACGGCAACGTGCGCCAGCGCCAGGTGGCCGAGCACGCCGCGCCAGTCGCCGAAGCCGTTGTCCAAGAAAAGCCTCTGCGAGGTGTCGCCGGCGAGCGTGATCGACGGTTTTGGGGTGCGGCCGATCAGCACCGACAACTTCATCGGGGACAGGTCCTGCGCTTCGTCGACGAACAGATGCGCGAACGGTTTTTTCACGCCCCGCAAAAGCTGGTTCGCCCGCAGCAGGATCGCGACGTCGTCCAGATCCAGAAGCGGCGCATCGTCCTCGGTGCGCAACCCGTCGATGCCGGTCTCGCCGCGGATGTTCTGGTCGTCATCGGCGTCGTCGTCCGGATCGGCGCCGCCGCCCACGCCTTCCACGCGGCGAATCCCCTCGGGCAGGTCACTGTCGACGGTGCGCTGACCGGCCTTGTGCTCGAGCCCCATCGCCGTCCAGTGCATCTCGGGCGGAGGCGCGGAGCCGCGGGTGCCGTCGCGCGCACGGCGCTTGCCGCGCCCTTTGGCGTCGGCCTGTTTGCGCTCAACGGTCCCCTCGCGCGGATCGCGGGCGACGATGGCGGCCACGCGGTCGACCAGGATCCGGTGCGCTTCGATGATGTCGCGCTCGGAGACCGGCATCTCCGCCGCGTCCCGAATTAACGCAATTAACCGCGATTTGTCCGTCAACAGATCGGCCCACAGCTCGACGGCCGCGCGCGAAGTTCGCTTGCCACGATATCGGGCGGCGAGCCGCTCCAGCTCGTGCAGGAGCGCCGGGTGGCTCTTGACCCGCGTCACAACCGGCGCGGTGTCGAACACGAGGTCGGCGCGCAGCCAGGGGATCTCCGCGCGCAGCTCGCGCTCGGCGAGCTCGCCGAAGGTCATGACCCGCACGCCCTTGATCCCAAGCGATGGGAGGACCTGCCCGATGTAGGCGGCCAGCGCGATGCCGTGGGTGACTACCGCCAGGCGCCGCGGTGGGAACCGGTCGGGATAGGTGTAGGCGAGATAGGCCAGCCGGTGGAGGCCGACCGTCGTCTTGCCGCTGCCGGCGCCGCCTTGGATGACGACCACGCCGGCGTCGCGGGCGGTGATGAGGTCGAACTGGCGCGGGTCGATGAGCGCGGCGATCTCGGGCAGGTGGCGGTCCAGCGCCTGCCGGCCGGCGGGAGCGGCGCCAAGCACACCGCGCGCAACGGGTGACCGAGCTGCGCGTGTCGCCTGTGGTGCCGCGGTGCGCTCCGGCCGGGTCGCGGTCTGTTCGCCGCCCGCGAGCTCGTACGTCGGGAGATCCGTACGCTCCCAAGCGACCGTCGAGCCTTCCAGCGCGCCAACGACGCCGCCCGCGGCGTCGTTCGGCCGCGACCAGATCCCCTGCGGGCAGGCGACGCGCCGTAGGACGCCGGCTTCGATCGTGACGATTCGGCGGATGACGATCTCGCCTTGCACGTCGCGATCGCCAAACCGCTCTTCGTAGTCGCTCCCCTCCCCGTAGCGGTAGAAGAGCTGGCTGACCGGCGCGTGCCGCCAATCGACGATGTTGATGCGGTTCGGGGCATCGACGAAGGTGGCGCGCCCGACCAGGACGTCGCGCTCGACGGCGCCGCGCCCGCGCACCTGCTCGCGGAGGCGAAGGTGGCCAAAATAGGGGGACGCCGGGTCTATCAGGATGGTTTGCAGATCGGCGCGCGTCAGCGCCCCCCCCTGGAGCCGCTCCATCTGCGCCACCAACTGGGGGACGTCTTCCAGCCGCGCCTCGCCGATCTCGTCGCGCAGGGCCACCATCTCGTCGACGTAGCCGCGGCGGTGGGCGGAGGCCGCCACGGCGGTTGTCCCGATAGAGATGGCCGCGGGACGGCGCGCGGCGGACGCGTGCGCCGCCAGGCTCGCGAGCACGCGCGCGAAGAGGCGTTCCTCATCCGCGGGAATGTCCGGAACGGAGTCCCGCGACCGGGCCGCCGCGAGCTCGGCGATCTCGGGGTCATCCGCCACATCCCGAGGCTACACGACTACGTCGATTGGCCGGGAGTCGTTTGAGGAGAGATGTCGTCCGGGCAACGCGATCCATTCGTGCTAGAAACGTGTCATGCGACCGATGGCCGTTTGGATGGACCACGAACAGGCAAGAATCTTTCACGTGGATGCCGCAACCTTCGACGAAACGACCGTTCATTCGGCGATCCACCGCATGCACGGCCATCCAAAGGATCAGGAGACGAGGACCCACAACCATCCGGACGACGAGCACCGGTTCTTCCGCGAGGTCGCGGGCGATCTTCGAGGGGCGGACGAGATTTTGCTCGTCGGGCCCTCCGTGACGAAACTTCATTTCATCAGATATGCGCACAAGCACGATCCCGAGATCGAGCGGAGGATCGTCGGCGTCGAGACGGCCGATCATCCGACGGATCGCCAACTGGTCGCTCACGTCCGCCAGTATTTTCACAACCCCCTGCCCAGGATCGGCACGAAGTAGCTCTCCGGGCCGACGTCACCTTAGAGGTCGATCGGATCCGGCGAAGCACCTCAGGGGGCGCCGCCGAGGTAGGCGCCGAGATCGTCGATGGCGGCGGTGGACCGCGTGAAGATGATCGCCTCACCCACGGCAGCGCCTGCCACGGCGTTCACGACACCCGCGCCAAGGTGGTGATAGCCGAGCCCCAGGAACAAACCCAGACCGGCGTTGAAGAGCAGATTGCCGAGGTGGACATACCACCTGCCCTGTCGCTGTTCGTCGCGCGCGTCGCGCGCCAGGCGAGCCTCGGCCGAGGCGAGCAACGGACAGACGTCGGCATCGGCGGCGGCGGCGTTGGTGGCGGCCGCGGCGGCGGATTGAAAGCGCGCGATCTCTTCGCGCAAGGCTGGCGCATCGTGAAGGACGGCGGGGGGGGCGATGACGAACGCCGCGACGCCGACGCCGGCGCTGACCGCCCCCGTGTACCAATCGACGCGGCTTTCCGAGGCCACGAACGGCACGGCGGCCAGGCTCCCGACCCCCGCGGCCGCGATCCCGCCGCCCCATCCGAACGTCCACAGACGCGCGTTTTCTTCGGAACGCGAGAGATGCGCGGCGATCCAGGCCAGGCGTCGCGTCGGGTCCAGTCTCCCGAGCGCGGGGCTCGCCGCCTCCGGAATCGGACAGCGATCCTGCGCGCTCGCGCGCGAGCCCAAGATTGCGCCGCTCGTCGCAAGCAGCACGATCGTCCGGGTGACCACGAGAGTGGAGGCCACCTTATCCGGCGATCGACAATCCGCGCTGCGCGAACAGCGGCCCCCCCTGCCCGATCGCGTGAGTGACCTCGGCGGCAATCTTTGCCACCTGGAGCCGGGACAGCTTCGCGCCCAGGCCCCGGTCGCGAAGAACTTGCAAGGTCCCGACGGCGAGCTTGGTGACTAAGGCGTTGAACGCGACCAGTCCGGGCTCGGCGCCGGCGGTGCGCAACATCTCCGTGTAAGTCGCAGCCGCCGCCAGATCACTTTGAGCGAGGGCGAAGACCTCACGGGTGCTGGCCTGCCGCGGCAGGTAGACCCGCCCCTCCGCCGCGTCTGGACGGGCGTCCTTGAGGATGTTCACGAGCTGCAGCCCTTCGCCGAAGTCCGCCGCTCGGTTCCTGAGATCCTCGGCAACCGCGGCGAGCGCCGGGCGCCCCAGCAAGAAAAGCTCGGTCAGCATCTCGCCCACGATGCCCGCGACGGCGTAACAGTAGTCGCGAAGATCCTCGATGGCTCCGAGCTTGAGCCCACCCGGACCGTCCGAGCGCGCGACGAAACCGCTCATCCCTTCGGCGCTGCGAGCCAGGTGTTTGCGGATGGGAGCACGCGCTCCCATTTGGAGACGTTGGAACTCTCCCAGAACCAGCGGCATCTTCGCCAGCAGCTCCCGATATCCGGCATGATCGATCGGGGGATCCTGCGCGCAGTCATCGACCATGGAGGCTGCCGCCGCCGGCGGGCCATCCAGTAACGCGACGAACCGGCCGAGCGCTTCGATGCGGCGGCCGGCCGTCCAGCGCGTCGCGTCCTCGAACGTGTCGATGATCCGGAACAGGAGGTACGCGAGCCCGACCTCGGTTCGCGTCGGCTCGGGCAAGAGCGGGATCGTGAGCGCGAACGTGCGACTGGTTTTTTGCAGAAGGTCTCCGATTTCGTCCATGATCCCTCCCACTTAATCATTAGACCGTGAAAACATGGTTTCTATTCCGTTCGTCGCAAGTCAGCCAGCGCTGCTTCTGAACGTGTTGCCGGTCAGGGTCGTGGCGAGATCCCAGATCGCGCTCGGAACCTTGTGACAGTCGGCGATCACGTTGTCGAACGCGCGCACGATCCAATCCTCGTCGTCTTGCGAGAGGCAGAGAGGCGGCAGCAGCTTGATCACGTACATCTCGTGGCCCGCCACCTGGGTGAGGATCTGGTGACGGGTTAGAAGTGGGATGGTCACCATCTGGCAAAAGAGCCCCTTGGTGGCTTTTTCGAGCAGCGCCCAGGCGGCGCGCAGCGCGAACGATTTCGGCGGCCCGAACTCCAGCGCGATCATCAGACCGCGCCCACGCACCTCGCGGAGCAGCTCGTAGCGTTCCACCAGAGCTTGCAGGCGCCGGAGCAAGCTCTCGCCGCGCAAGGCGGCGTTCTCGATCAACCGCTCGTCCTCCAACACCGCCAGAACGGCCAAACCCGCCGCCATCGCCAGGTTGTTCTTGCCGAAGGTCGACCCATGAACCACCGCCCGGTCCATCCGATCGAACGTCTTGTCGAAGATCCAACGCTTGCCTGCCACGGCCCCGACGGGGACGAATCCACCCGAAAGCGCTTTGGCGAGCAGGACCAGATCGGCGTTCACGCGCTCGGTGTCCGTCGCCAGGAAGCGGCCCGTCCGGCCGACGCCGGTCTGCACCTCGTCCACCACGAACAGCGCGCCGGCGCGGCGACAGAGGCGGGCCGCCTCGGACAGGTAACCCTCGGCGGGGAGATTGACCCCCTTGCCCTGGATCGGCTCGACAAAAAAGGCGGCAACGTCGTCACCGCGCAGGGCCGCTTCAAGCGCCGGCAAGTCGTTCCAGGGGACGCTGACGGCGTCGGCGAGCAGCGGCCCGAAGCCGTCGCGAAACATCCGATCGCCGTTGAGCGAGAGCGCACCCAAGGTGAGCCCGTGGAAGGCATGCTCGCAGTAAATTAGTCGCGGGCGCTTGGTCGCGGCCCGGGCCAGCTTGATGGCCGCCTCCACCGCTTCGGTTCCCGAGTTGCAAAAGAACACCCGTTCTTGCCCGGGCAGGTGTGAGAGCAGGCGCTCGGCGAAAAGGCCCGCCAAGGGCGAGACGTCCATTTGCACCAGGTTTGGCAAGTCGGCCCCGAGCACATCCATCAGGGCCCGTTTGACCGTCGGATGATTGCGTCCAACCGCGAACACGCCGAACCCGGACAGCAGATCGAGCGTGCGTTGCCCCGCCTTGTCGAAGAGGTAGGCGCCCTCGGCGCGGGTGTAATGACGGTCGAACCCGATGGTCTTGAGCATCCGCACCATCTGCGGATTCAGGTACCGCTCGTGGAGCGCGAACTTCTCACCCGCGCGTGCCGCCAGCTCGTCCAAGATCGAATAGCTCGACAAGCTCATCGCTCGCCTCCCGGCGAGCAGAACGCGGGGAGCGCGGCCTCGACGGCGCGGGCGAGCACCTCGGCGCATTGACCGACGCGCCTGCGGAGAGCGAGCAGAAACGGAAGCGCCCGGGGCTGACGCAACAACCGCAGCAATACCTGCCCGCGAAGAACGGCCCCGCCCTCGTCGCGACTGCTATTCAGGAGATCCGGCAGCGCCTCGTCGGCGGTGTCGCTGATAGCCCGCAGCACGAGCCAGGGGATCCCCGACGCCGCCGCGGCGGCGACGTAGGTCGCCGACTCCAAGTCGACGACCGCCGCGTCGTCGCCGGCGCCCGCCTGAAGCGATAGACGTCGCTTCTCCGACGCGCTGTCCGCAATGCGCGCCGCGCTCACGACGACGGCGGTGCGGCCACCGGTCGCGCGCGCCACCGCCGCGACCTGCCCCGCATCGGCTGCGAACGATCGTCCCGCTTCTTCGGTGACCCGCCTGGCGACAACCAGCGCCGCGGTCGGCAGCCCGGAGCTGAGGGCACCCGCCACGCCGATGACGACGAGCGCGTTCGGGCGCGATACCGCGAGCAGCTCGGCGATCCCGACGCGGGCGTTTCCCGCCCCGTCCCCCGTGGCGGACAGCGCGACCCACCGCCCGCCGAGCCGACCGCTTTCGACGAGCAGCGCGCCTGTCCGCGCGCGCCCGATCTCGGTCAAGAGCGAACGGAGCGGCGCGATCTCCTCCGGCAGCGACGCCACGACGGCCGTCACGGGCGCCTCGGCAGAACCGACGACGATCATGGGACGGCTAGCCCAGGAAGTTCCAAGCGGCCATGCGCACGAGGTCCTTGGGGCTCTTGCGCAAACCGCGAACGGCGGAGGCTTCGAACCCCGAGTGCATCGCGCAGTTCTGGCAGCGGTCGTCCTTGCGCGACTCCCAGTAGGCCCAATCGGTCGTGTTCCAGAATTCGCTCCAATCCTGCACATACGATTCGCCGATCAGGTAGCAGGGTTTCTTCCACCCTTTAGGCGTGAAGGTCACGGTGCTCCACGGCGAGCAGTCATATTCGCGCTGGCCAGCCGCGAACTCCAGGTACATCGGCGTCGACTGGAGCTGGTAGTGCTTCGACAGCTCGAGGATGCGCTGGAACTTGCTCTGGATCTCGAGCCGCGTCGGGAAGATGTTCGCCTTGACCGACTCGTAGTGGTATCCGGGCGAGATCAGAAGCCCGTCGACGCCCAGGCTCGTGACCAGCTTGCACAGCTCCTCGATCTCCTCGACCGAGGTCTCCTTGAAGACGGTGGTGTTGGT
>CAAGKR010252069.1_pt1 | contig 26204 bp, 22 predicted proteins | sample 2556971 | NCBI WGS metagenome assembly CAAGKR01 (sample SAMEA5207829, study PRJEB30636) | soil metagenome | biome: forest; feature: boreal; material: soil | place: USA | collected 2011-09 | depth 1 m | reverse complement strand
GAGAAACTCAATGTCGCGTAGGCCGCCTCGATTGAATTTCACATCCAGAGCGTCGTCGCGGCTCGCCTGTTGATCCACGGAAGTGTTCTCACGCTCTCCGAGCTCGCTTTGTACAGCGTTGCTATCGCCCGGTGAACGATAAATGTAAGGCTCGACTCCATTCAGAAATTCACGCGTCAGCCGAGGGTCGCCGGCGGAGTGGCGAGACTTCATCAACATTTGCAATTCCAATCCGCGCGCGCGATGGTCGTAGTATTCCAGAGCTGACTTCACGGAAATCGCGAAGTCGCCCTGTTCCCCCTCGGGTCGCTGGTGCAGATTCACGCGGTAAACTTCTCCATGGGGAGTCGGTTGGGTAACTGTGCGATTGACGGCTTCCGCCAGGCGAACGAAATACTCCTTGTTGGCGATGATAGAAGAAGTCTCGCTGCCCCCTGCAGTCTCGCCTTCGCGAGCATAAAGGAAAAGCAAATCGATGTCCGAGCTGTAACTCAGTTCGTTGCCGCCCAGTTGGCCGAGCGACACGATGCTGAAACCGCTGGGAGCCACACGGCCTTCCCGGTCGCGGTATTGCGGCCGCCCGTAACGCTTTCCTAATTCCTGGTCGCAGTAAGACAGCGCGTTTTTCAAGATTACGTCCGCCAGGGTCGATAGCTCCAACGTGGTCTCCCCCAAGGTGGAAAGACGAAGAACATCCTTCAGAGCGATGCGCAAAAAGTTTCGTCCCTTAAAGCGCGCCAGTTGCGATGACAACCAGAGATCCGGGCTGGTGACGGAATATCGAGCGTAAGCCTGCATCAAGTCTTCGATGGATTTTAGTTTGGTAAAGTGCCGGTCGCGGGCAAATTGAACTGCTAAAGAAGAGTCTTCCAAAAACGTCTCCCCCAGAGGCTGGCTATAACCGAAGATCGCGACCAAATAGATCAACGCCGCGGGATGAAGTGCAAGTTCCTCCAAGACGTCCGGCGACGCCGCCTCCGCGTAACGTTCGAGCAGTCGAAGGCAGCCGTCAGGGTCCGGCGACTGTGCCAGCAGCGAAGCGAGGGGCAGGATTAACCCGGGAGCCAGCCGCTGCTCCAGTCGCGCTAAGCTCCCTTTCGCATAAACGCCGTCCACAAAGTGCACGGCCGAGAATTCCTGTCGCATCACCTTCGATTATATATGACTTGAGGGTGAAGCCCAGTGAGTATGAGCCTGGCGCGCTGCCGTCCTCGAGCGAACCACTCGACAGTGGTATGGGAATTATCATTGGCCATTAATTTCCTCGTGCGCTTTCACTCGATTTTATGCAGGCGAAAAATTCGATGGAACTTTTCTTCGCTTTTTGTTAGTTTAGCAAGTCTTCCGCTGATTCCTAAAACAACGGAATCCTGAATCCGGCACCTCAGGCGAGCAGATAAAGTTTCCGGGGGCGGGAATTTAAAATACGAAGGACGGAGCGCAATGTTTGTACCGAAGCGGATGTTCCTGACCAAGGGTGTGGGGAAACACCGGGAAAAACTGACCAGTTTTGAATTGGCCCTGCGTTCGGCCGGCATCGCCTCTTGCAATCTCGTCCGCGTATCGAGCATTTTTCCACCACGTTGCAAACTGATTTCGCGTTCAGAGGGCGTGAAGGAGCTAAAGCCCGGCCAGGTCACTTTCGTTGTAATGAGCGAGAATTCCACTCGCGAGCCCCATCGGCTGATCGCCGCCTCGGTCGGTGTCGCCATCCCTTCAGACCGGAACACTTTCGGCTATCTTTCCGAGCATCATTCATTTGGACAAACGGAAGAAGTGGCAGGAGATTACGCGGAAGAGCTGGCGGCTGAGATGCTGGCCACCACGCTGGGCGTTGAATTCGATCCCGACCGTAGCTGGGATGAGAAAAAGGAAATATATAGAATTTCGAATAAAATCGTTCGGACGATGCAAATTACCCAGTCCGCGATCGGCGACAAGCGGGGCCTCTGGACCACTGTGTTGGCGGCGTCTATCTTGCTCGGCATCGGCGAATAACAGCCCGAGCCACGTGACGCACGCTCTGGGCCTCCGCAAAAACAGCAACTCGCATTCCCTTATTTCGCCCTTGCCCACCTGACCTGAATTTTTCCCCAACACGGAAACATTCTCGCGCGATGGTATAATCCTGCTGATTGGAATGTTGGGAGCGCGAATTTGACTCCGGCGGGGACAATGAAAGGGTGCTTGTGAAAAATCTTGACCAGTCTGCCGACGCAAAAGTTGCGCAGGAAGTGGAGCAAGTGGTCGCAGACTTCCAAGTGAAGACCCTGGGGGCAATGGAAGGCCAGTTCAATCGCCTCATTTACACTGCTTCACTGCGGGACTATAACACGGCTCGTTACCACCATTACGGCCTGGAAAACCGCTACGGGAGTGAGGCGGTGGACCAGGGCCTTCGCCAGTGCCATATCAATATTTTTGAGGAGCTCATGGCGCAGCCATTGCAAGATCAGACGCGGGACCTGATTCACTTTTTTGAGTCACTCAAAGAAGATCGATCGCGGATGATCGAGGTCTGGCAGCGATTAAGGTCTTATCAGGTCCTCCCTCCGGAGAATTGCCATCCCCTGGCGCGGCAGCTATTTGACAAAAATATTGAGGTGATGTTGCAGGTCTTGCGCGAAACTGATTTGTGGGCGCTACTGCACGAGCCGCATAGCAACTCCGACCACCTGGCCTAACACTTCGCCCTCGTCTGGGATGCGGATGGTGCGTGGGCCGCACGTCGAGAGAGGGTGAGGGATCATCGTCAGATCGCGGCCTCGCTGGTAACACCAGCAACACTCATAACTGTAACGAAGCTCAAGGAAGTAAATGGGGCGACCCGCTTCGTCAAGCCATCCATCGTTCACCACGCGGCGGCGGGTCTCGTCAATCTGAACGATAGAGCCCGGCCGAAGCAATGGCCCCATCGTGCGGTCATCCAATCCGATGTAACCATAGCGAAACTTTTTCAGGTCGAGCGTCGCAAGCAAGCCGACGGGAATCTCTCCCCAGGTTTCAATCAAACGCGATATAAAAACAGTTTTTTCCGGACGAAACCCCGGGTCGAACCGTATGGGAAACCGAATTTGTTTGCCTGGGTCGCCGAGAGTCACCGAAAGCAGGTGCGTGCGTGTCACCGGTGTCTTCATCCGGTGTTGCTCCATCCTTCCCATATCAATGCCGTAAAGTACCAGCACGTCTTCCAAGCTCATCTGATAGACCACGGCCAGGCTATAAAGTTTAAAAAAGCTGGGCAGGGAACCGTCATTCTCGATCTGGTTCAGGCGGGCGACAGAAACTACAAACTCCGAATTGTGCTCAGCATCGGCGATTTCCAGGCTGGAACTTTCAACGGCACGCAGGGTTAGGTTGAGGCGCTCGCGAATCTGCTTTAACCTCCAACCGGCACGGGTCGCGAGGGTGGCGCAGGGGGTGTGCGCAATGGCGTCTCGTGGTTCCGGCATGGGATTAAAGAATCCAATGTCCTTTCAAAGACGTATCGCGGCAGTTCAACAAGGCTGGAACAGAGCCCGAAGAAGGGCTTGAAACCTGAACATGAGCTCCGCGAATATGCTCATTATAATTCAATACACTGCAATTTCGACAACAAATTCTTCGTTATTCATTAAGGAGCAAAAACGGCAAACACTACTTTACCGGCCGGGTGTTCGATCGCGGTTCGAATTCAATCCGAAAAACCCTGACCGCTGCGGGAAAATATCTTCTTTATCTCCTTCCTTGTAAGAATCAGATCTGCGAATAGGAAGCCGGGCGTAGCAAAATGTTGCTGATGTTTGAGACAATTTCCGCGTCGGTGTAACCGGGTGTTGCGCTTAGTTTTTTCCACTCCGGGTCCGCCACAAACTTCGCCCAGTTTTTGTCGTGCGATTCCATACTGTCAAAAGCAAGCATATAGGTGAGCTGGGGCAATTTCTGCCCAATCAGTGTTTCGCCAAAAAACACCGGCTGGAGGCCGTTACGGCGGAAAATGGCGATCTCTCCCGTGTTGAACATCTCGATTTTTTTCTTGTTGGCTTTTTTACTGTGGCTCTCATAGGTGCGCAGCTCAAAAATCCGGCCCGCCTGGCGCTCACCAAAGTTGGGCGGCTGGATTTGGGGCATGCCGTCGAATGCAACCATGAGCGAACTTTCCGTGCGTTCGTATGCCGGTTCGGTCGCCGGGGCGTTGATGACCGATGTGGCTCTTTGCTGATATTCGGGGTCCGCAGAAATTCGCGCGTAAGCACCAGCAAATAACTCGAGGGACTTGTAGGGAATAAGTGTATAAATCGTGGGATTCCCCGGCCCCACCATCACTTCAAATACGCCGATGGGGGCAATCCCGATTCGGTTCATCGCGGGAAGCCACGCCGCTTGCAGGTATTCATTCATAAGATTGTGCTGGTGCCCACGACGGAGCTGGTAAAGCCGCAGTTCATAGAATTCTGCGGCCTGCCGGTCGATTTCTCGAGCCATCGTCCGAGGACTCCCACCGCCGCCAGCCAGCGCCGAAGCAGTTACCGATGAAGCTAAAAAGATTCGTCGATTCATTTCAAGTCTCCGTCGTTGAAATTGGTAAGCTAATCGGTTCAGTAAACCTCAGTCCCCGAAAGCAGATGACAGGATACTTCAAGACAAGCCTCCTAATCCAGGCTTGAGTAGAGCAACTTTAACCCGAGCGGCAGTTACTTCGCGGCATGATTGATTACATCGTGTTTTTTCGGCTGGCGTATAATACTCAGATCCAAATCTTAAGAACCAAGGAGCTTTCATGGAGCGATTGATTAAATCCAGACCGAACGGCCATTATCAGCAAATCGTCCCCCCGGGAATTATGCGCTTCCTCGATTTCGGCCGGCTGCAGCTTCGAAAGGATGAGCGCTATTCCGGCTCCACCGGATCGCGCGAATCCGTGCTGGATTTTTTTTCGGGCACGGCGTCTGTGACCATAGAAAGTGGTGGCGGGAAAAACCAGAGTTTAAATAGAGTGGGCGGACGAGCCGACCTTTTTTCCACGCCCCCGGTGATGCTTTACATCCCGCCGCAGTCAGCCTATGAAATCATCTCGGCCTCCGACGCGCTCGATGTTGGAATCTTCTCCGCTCCATCCCAATGCTCGGCCCAGCCCGCCCTGCTTGAGGGATCAGCCGTGGTCGCGCGCGAAGTGGGACGCGACAATTGGCGGCGAACAGTTTATTCGGCGCTGGGTGAAAACGTTCCGGCGGAGCGCTTGCTCGCCGGCGAAACTGTGAATCCGCCCGGCAACTGGTCCAGTTTCCCGCCACACAAACATGACCGTTCGAACCCGCCACACGAGGCAGTCCTCGAGGAGGTTTATTTTTTTCGAATTAAACCTGAAAGTGGGTACGGATTCATCTGGACCTACACCGCTCCGGGCGACCCGGACGGATTCTCAAACGTCTTCGTAGTTGAGGATGGTGACACGGTCCTGCTGCCCAAGGGCTATCATCCCGTCGTTGCCGCACCGGGCTATCAGCTCCATTACACGTGGGTGCTTGCCGGCGAGGAGCGCCGCTATGGCGCATGGGCCGACGATCCGCGCCACGCGTGGGTAAAAGAAACGAGTCACTGAGCGATTGGACGATGGATTGCCTTTTTCTGTGGCTCAGTCAAACGATCAATGGAAGGTTATTTCGCTGATAGACAAGAATCCAGACGCGTCGTAAAATCCGTCCGTTGAAATACGGTAAGGAATAAGAAAGCATGAAGTAGGAAATAAGAATGACCCGATTTATATAGGTTTTTTGTTTCAGCCTTTAACTTATTTTGCCCGTCGCCTGGTCACAAAGTCTCCGCAATGAAGATTCCATTCTCTTACTCGGATGTTACGCCGGTGGAAGTTCCGGAAGCCAACCTCCTGGCAATACTCGAGCCACGCACACTTGAGCCTTCGAAACCGGTAGAGGATCTTGTGGAGGATGCACTCGATCATCCCATCGGCTCTCCCGCGATCGAAGAATTGGTTTCGCCGGCAACGCGTTTGTTAATCCTCGTGGACGATATCACTCGACAGACGCCCGCTTGGGCTATCCTTCCCGCGATATTGCGCCGACTCACCCAGCGCGGCTGCCCGGCAAGCAATGTGAAAATTTTAATCGCCGCTGGGACTCATGCGCTCATGAGTCCTGAGGAAGTGGAGAAGAAACTCGGGCCGAAGATTCCGCACGAATACTCGGTCATCATTCACCACTGGCAAAACGACGAGAGTCTAAAGCGGATTGGCGTTACGGCTGACGGGACTCCTGTCCGCGTAAACCGCCTTTTGAGTGAGGCGGATGTCGTGACAGGGGTGGGACAAATTGTTCCGCATCGCGTGATGGGCTACACCGGGGGCGCCAGCATTGTCCAGCCGGGGGTTTCAGGCCGCGAGGTCACTGGCTACACGCACTGGATGAGCGCGCTTTATGCAGGACGCGAAATTCTGGGAATCGCTGAGAATCCTGTGCGTCACGAAGTGGAGAGCATCGCGCGACTGGCAGGACTCCGGTTCATCGTCAACGTGGTGATGGACGCGCAACACCGCGTCATCCAAGTGGTGGCTGGAGATATTGTGGCTGCACACCGCAAAGGTGCCGAATATTCCCGCACGATTTACGGAATGCCGCAGGCGGCGCTGGCGGACATCGTAGTGACGGAATCCTATCCTGCGGACTACGACCTTTGGCAGGCCGCAAAAGGCATCTACGCAGCGGAACTCGCCGTGCGCGAAGGCGGCGTCGTTATCATCATCACACCTTGCCCACACGGCGTATCGAAAGAACATCCTGAGGTCGAAAAATTGGGCTATCACGGTTTTGCCGAAGTGAAATCGATGGTCGAAAAAAAGCAAATTACGGATCTTGTAGCCGCCGCACACTTGGTCCACGTCGGACGGGTTGTCCGCGACAGGGCCCACGGCATTATGGTTTCGCCCGGAATCGATCCGAAAACTCAGGCCCACCTAGGGTTCGAGTCCGCGCCGACGCCGCAGCAGGCGGTCGAGATGGCTTTTGGCATCGTCGGCTCGCAGGCCAAGGTCGTCGTGCTGCGACACGGCGGAGACGTGCTGCCGATAGTAAAGGATGAATGCTAAAGGTTAAAGGGTGAAGGGTAAAGGGTAAAAGGTTAAAGGGTAGAAAATAAAAGTTGAAGTGCTAAGGTTTAAGGGTGAAACTAGAACGCAGGAAACCGTAATTCCGAGATTCCATGGACTGAGTCCCAGGCTCTGCCTTGATCCGTACTTCACTTCAACTTTTCCCTTTTGACCTTCCCACTTCAACCTTTACCCTTTACCCTTTACCCTTTAACCTTTACACTTCGTCGTCACTTCGATGACCCAGCCTCCTTCACCCACAACCGGTGCGGACTCCTCGCGCAACAAGGGCTTCAAGATTCCCCACCTCCGCTGGTACATTTGCGCGCTGCTTTTCCTGGGCTCGACCGTCAATTATATTGACCGCGGAACGATTGCCATTCTTGCCCCGCAATTGCAAAAACTTTTTTCCTGGTCGGAGAGTGATTACGGCTGGATTGTATTCGCCTTCCAATTTTCCTATGCCATCATGATGTTCGCTTCCGGCGGCATCATTGACAGGTTGGGAACGCGCCTGGGGTATGCGCTGTCGATGGCCTGGTGGTCCTTGGCCACTGCAGGCCACGCGCTGGCCAGCGGAGTCAGCTCGTTCATTTTTGCCCGCTTTATGCTGGGCGCGGGAGAGGCCGGAAATTTCCCAGCTTCCATCAAAGCCGTCGCCGAATGGTTTCCTCGAAAGGAGCGAGCCCTGGCAACGGGCATTTTTAATTCAGGGACGAATATTGGCGCGGTCATCGCTTATCCCCTGGTGGGATGGATGCTGGCCACCTGGGGCTGGCAGGCAGCCTTTATTGGCACGGGTGGGCTGGCCATGCTGTGCGTCATCGTCTGGCTGGTGTTTTATCGATCCCCGCGCGAGCACCCCTGGATCACGTCTGCGGAGCTCAAAATTATCGAGCAACCGGAAGCTGGCGAAGAGAAAGAAAACGCACTCAAAACTTCATGGATGGAAATTTTCGGCTACAGACAGACCTGGGGATTCACACTGGCGAAATTCATGACAGACCCCATTTGGTGGTTCTATATTTTCTGGCTTCCGAAATACCTCACGCAGGCCCGTGGATTCTCAATGGCCACCATGGAGCTATTCGGCTCAATCCCCTTTGTCGCAGCTATATTCGGCAGCATCGCCGGCGGCTGGCTTTCCGGCTTCTTGATGAAACGAGGCTGGCCGCTCAACCGAGCCCGAAAAACCACCATGGCTATTTGCGCTTTCTGCATGCCGGCGGGCGTCGCGGCTGTTTTTTCGAGCAGTCCCTGGGTCGCGCTGGCCCTGATTTCGATCACCACATCCGCTCATCAGGGATGGTCCGCAAACCTATTTACTTTAGCCTCTGACCTTTTCCCGAAAAAAGATGTCGGCTCCGTGGTTGGATTGGGAGGCGCCGGTGGCGCATTGGGAGGGATGATTATAGCTCCCTTTGCCGGTTACATTCTTCAATGGTTTCACACCTATGTGCCACTTTTCATTGTCGCGAGCGTGATGCATCCGCTTGCTTTAGGCGTGGTTCACCTGCTGATTCCAAGAATCGCACCCATAGAATTAAAAACTTCCGATAGCATCGCATAATGGTTTTGCGTGGATTTCTCAACGCCTATGGAAAAAGAAACTCCCAGGTTCGACGGCCTCAGTGTTTCGAGTCAGCGGCGGTGGAGCATCGTGGGCCTGCTCTTCGCAGCCTCCATGATCAACTACGTGGACCGGGCCACGATTTCGATGGCGCTTCCGCTGGTCTCAAAGGATTTCCATCTGGCTCCAACCACCAAGGGCCTGCTCCTTTCGTCGTTTTTCTGGTCGTACACGTTGATGCAGATCCCCATCGGCATTTGCGCCGACCGTTTCAGCCTCAAATGGCTTTACGCCGGAGCGTTCGCGCTCTGGTCGCTCGCGCAGGGACTGACGGGACTGGCAGGCAGCCTCGCGGTCTTAATCGGATTTCGCATCGTTCTGGGCATCGGCGAGTCCATCTATCTCCCGGGCGGAACCAAGATTGTGAGCTTGTTATTTTCACGCGAGGGTCGCGGGCTGCCTTCGGGTATCTTCGACTTTGGAACTCGAACTGGATTGGTGATTGAAGGGATCTTAATCCCCTGGCTATTGAACCGCTTTGGCTGGCGGCGCACGTTTTTATTGGTGGGTTTTACGGCTTGCCTATGGCTGATTCCCTGGCTCTTGGTTTTCCCCTCAAAAGTGCGGGAAAGGTCTCGTAAAAAGGATCACGCTGGCGGGGGGGAGGCTCAACTCCGGCTGGGACAGATTTTCCGTGGCCTTCGCAACCGCAATCTCCTGGGGATCTGCCTGGGCTTTTTCTGTTTCGATTATTACTGGTACGTGCTTGTCACATGGTTGCCGGACTACCTGCAGACGGTCCGCCATCTCAGCATCGGGCGTGCAGGTCTTTATTCGTCGTTGGCCTTTTTCACTTTTGGCATTACCGAACCCATCGGAGGATGGATCGCAGACCGGCTGATTGCCCGGGGCTGGGACGAAACTCGCACGCGAAAAGGGATTGTCACAATCGCCTTCTTCATGGGCCTTTTTCTGATCGCTGCAGTCCGCGTCTCAGACACCGGAACGGCCATCTGGTTTTTAATCGCCAGTTGTATGGTTGGCCTTTCCACCGGGAACCTGATCGTCATCCTCCAATCCTGCGCGCCACCCAAGCAGGTTGGAGTTTGGACGGGCGCAGAGAACTTCGCTGGAAATCTTTCCGGTATCATTGCCCCTAACGTCATCGGCTTGCTGATTGCACAAACTGGATCGTACGTCCCCGGCTTTGAGATCGGCTCCATCATTCTACTCGCCGGCCTGTTGGCGTACTGGTTCATCGTGGGTGATTTGAAGTCTCCGGACGCAATCCTTGCGGCGGAAACACAGTCACCTTGACATGCGCGCGCCTTTGGTTAAGATTTGCTGGGCAGAGTTGTTGATTGAACTGGTTCATCGGCCCAGGAGATTCGGACACCGTGACACACCCACTGAGGGACATGCGTTATCGAACAATGTTCGTTTTGACGGGATGGCTCCTTGTCACCCTTGGAACGGCGTGCAGACTTGGCGCGCAGGAAACAGACCGGCATGTGCCAGGCCACATCCCCCCAAAACGCTCTTCGCAAATTCAAAACGGTTTCGGCATTAACTCTGATTTGCCGCGCGATCCGTACCTGCCATGGAACCGCTGGTGGTGGACACGCATGTTTGACGCGGGCGTTAGCTGGATCCGGATCGGCCAGTATGAAAACAGTTCAGAGCCCACGAGCTGGGACTGGGTGGAACAAAAGCGCGGCGTTTACGCGGTCTCGCCGGAACTCGACGACTACGTGGATTCGCTCGTCGATAACGGAGTGAAGATTCAGGTGCAACTGCTGTATGGGAATCCGATGTATACCGCGCCCGCAGGCCGGCTGCCCGACGCCATCACACCTGAGCCCGGATCATTTCACAATGACGACCGGAGCCTCTATTCAATTTTCTGGCCCCCCAGGACTCCCGGTCAAATTAACGCATTCACTCAATATGTTAAATGGATCGTCAATCATTTCCGCGGCCGTATTCACTTTTACGCGTTGTGGAACGAACAAGATATAGGTTACTGGGATCCGCACGGAAACGCTGAAGAATACGGACGGCTTCTGAAAGCATTTGTCCTTGCCGTGCACGAAACGGACGCCGAGGCCAGGGTGATATACGGCGGTCTGGCTGCTCCCTCGGGCAACTTTGCCAGGCGTTCGCTCGATGCCTGCCAGTGTGCGTCCGGTATTGACGTTTATGCCTACCACACTTATCCCGGCTATGGACGAAACTTGAATCCCGAAACTATGGACACTGGCGCCTACGGAGCCGAATCACCTCGCAAGATGCGGGATTTGGTCCGGCATTACCCCGGCATCCGGTCTGACATCGAATTTTGGGACGACGAATTTAATTCCATCCCTTCGTGGGAAGGATCGGACGAATCGGTGCAGGCCAAATACATTCCGCGCGGACTAATTTATAACTGGGCATCCGGCGTGCGCACGTTCGTCTGGCTCCTCACCGCGGCGACTGACGGTAATGAGTATGACGACTTTGGAATGATCCACGGGCTCCGTTATCTTCCCGATGACTTTACGCCACGTCCCGTTTACTATGCGCTTCAGAATACCAACGCGCTTTTTTCGGACACGAAATTCGATCCTGCGATTTCGATTGCGGCTCCGGATCTTTCCGGGATGCACCAGGAAAAAGGCACACCCTTTCTTGCTTACGGTTTCCGCTCGCTGACCGGCAAGGCGATTGTGGCCTATTGGCTGGCCGCGCACAGTCAGCCCGGCAACGTTTTCCCTACACTTTCCACTACCCTCAAGTTAAAGAACACGGGGATCGAACATCCTGTTTTGATTGAGGTCATCTCAGGCGATATCAAGCCCCTCGAATGGAAAAAGGGGACCAAGGATGTTTTGGTGTCGGTTCCTGTTCGAGACAGCATTCTTGCCGTGGCCGATGAAACTTATTTCGATTGGGCTATGCTGCCCGAAACGCCAAGTTCTCTCAGCGTCAGCAGTAAAGGAAATTCCTTGAATCTGGGATGGGAAGTTCACAATGGCGCCACGGGAATGGTTGTCGAGCGTCGAATCTTTGAGGCAAGCGGTCAGGGCGGCCGCTGGGAACGAATTGCAAAGTTATCAGGCAACAGCACGGGATATATCGACGCGGGTGTCGCGCGCGGACAGCGCGTGGCCTATCGCGTTCGCGCCGCGAATGAGGCAGGCGAATCCGCCTATTCAAACATCGTGAGATTATCTTTCTAGGGACGGCCTTGATTTGCCTGGGGGCCAAACCGCCGGGGAGGACACACCATGGGAAAGCTCGCAATTACGGGAGGAAAACCAGTTCGGCGCAAGCCGTTCGCGCCCTGGCCAGTCTACGCACGCGAAGAAGCCCGCGGACTCCAAAGAGTTTTGTCCAGCCGGAATTGGGGAGGGTACCCATTCCCAAATCAAACAGCGGATTCGTTCGCGCAAAAGTTCGCGAGATTCCATGGCGCGAAGTATGGTCTCGCCGTAGCCAACGGAACCGTGGCAATCGAAATTGCGCTCAAGTCTGCCGGAATCCGCCCCGGTGACGAAGTGATTGTTCCGGCTTATACGTGGGAAGGCACGGTGGGGCCCATCCTGCTATTGAACGCGGTCCCGGTTTTTGTGGACGTCGATCCCAATACATACTGTCTGGACGCGAAGCTGATCGAAAGAGCTCTGACGCCGAAGACGCGCGCCATTCTCCCTGTCCACCTCGCTATGCGTTTTGCCGACATGGACGAAATCGGCCGCATTGCACGCGCCCATAACCTGGTCGTGATTGAGGACTGCGCGCACGCTCACGGCGGCAAGTGGCGGAACAAAGGTGCGGGAGCCACGGGCGATGTGGGCTGCTTCAGTTTTCAGTCGAGCAAACTGATGACTTCGGGAGAAGGCGGCGCGGTCATCACCAGCAATCTCGAGTACTTTGAACGCGCGCAAACATTCACCAACTGTGGGCGGGCCAGCTCAACAGACAAATTCGGCCATCGCTTCATAGGATTTAATTATCGCATCACGGAATTGCAAGCGACTCTGCTCGAAGCGCAGCTCAAACGCCTGCCCCAACAACAAAAACTCCGTCAGGCCAACATGGACTACTTCGAAAAGCGCCTGCGCGGTACGCAGGGACTTGGTTTCCTGAAGCGCGACCTGCGACAAACTCGCGTGGCTGCTTACCAATATGTTTTCAAATATTTGCCCGAACATTTTCAGGGCGTTCACCGCGCAGCCTTCCTCGGCGCTCTTGAAATGGAAGGCATCCCGTGTGACGGCCTATTCTATGAGCCGGTTTACAAGAGCGCGCTCTTCCCTGTTGACCCGAACGAGTACCCCGCCCTGAGCTGGGGGCGGCCCGAGCCGCTCGACCTGAAAAATCTCTACCACTGTCCAGTGTCCGAGCGCGCCGCCTACGAAGAGTCTGTCTGGCTGCCGCACCATATTTTTCTGGGCAGCCGACGCGACGCAGGCGATATTGCAAACGCGGTTCGAAAGGTATGCGAAAACATTAACGAATTGCGAGATCTGAAGCACGCGGCGATCGAACGCAAAGGCATGAGCCGCGCCGAACGCCCGCGCATCGAGAAACGGCAGTATTGAGATGAAATAGCGGCACACGCTCCACGCCCAAGTCTCAACTGCCGTTCAATTGTTAACCGTATTCTGTGGACCAACTTTATGATCCTTCCCCTTACGCCGGTCCGATTCAAGCTCCATGCCGCGCGCGTCTTTGGACGCAAGGAAGGTGTAGTGTGTGAGAACCTCAGATTCACTTACCAGGAGTTTAACCAACGATGCGACCAGCTGTCCGACGCGCTCCAGAAACTGGGGCTCGAACGCGGCCAGCGTATTGCCTACCTGAGCTTCAACTGCCACCGGCTGCTCGAAGCTTATTATGCCGTCCCCCAGCTCGGAGCGATATTGCTGCCTCTGAATATTCGTTTAAGCGCCGAGGAATTGAGTTACATTTTGAACGACGCGGGGCCGCGATTCCTTTTTTTTGACCCTGAATTTATTCCCCTGATCGAAGTCTTGCGGCAGCATTCGAAATCCGTCGAGCATTTCATCGCTCTGCGTCCTGATTCGAATGGCGCGAAGCCTCCCTGGTCGCACTCGAACTTCTACGATGAGCTGTTGGCCGCTGCCGAACCTCGCGAAATCGACTATCGCGGGCTCGATGAAAACTCCGTCGCCGAACTTTTCTACACCAGCGGCACGACGGCCCATCCCAAGGGCGTGATGCTGACGCACCGCAACCTCTACCTTCACGCATTCTACACGGCATTGGGATTGGGCGAGAACGATTCCGCAGTCGGTCTTTATACAGTCCCGCTTTTTCACGTCAACAGTTGGGGGTCGCCCCATATATTAACGCTGGCCGGCGGGCGCCATGTGATGATTCGAAAATTTGACGCCACCACCGTACTCGAACTGGTGCAGCGCGAACGAGTAACACGCCTTCAAATGGTGCCTGCAATGGTCATAGCTCTGATCAATCACCCTGACTTCGCGAAGTACGACCTGGAGTGCGTGAAAGAATTACTGATGGGCGGGGCGCCCACTAACACAGCTCTCATCCGGCAAGTGGAGGAAAAAATTCCCGGGTGCGTCGCCATGGGCGGCTACGGCCTTACGGAAACTTCTCCGGTGATTACCCGGGCTGTCATAAAGTCCCATCTCAAGGGTAACAGTGACGATATTCATCTGCGGCGCAAGGCGACGGCAGGATACGCTTTCGCGGGCTCTGAAGTCCGTGTGGTGGGCCCACAGGGCAAGGACGTAAAGCCCGATGCAATCGAAGTGGGCGAGGTCGTTGTCCGCGGCGATGTGGTGATGGAAGGTTATTGGAAACAGCCCGATGCCACCGCGCGGGCCATCCGTAACGACTGGTTTTATACCGGCGACCTGGCCACCATCGATGAGGAGAGCTATATCCTGATCGTCGACCGCGCCAAGGACATGATCTTAACTGGGGGCGAGAATGTAGCGTCAGCGGAAATCGAACGTGTCCTCTATGGTCACCCCGCAGTCCTTGAATGTGCGGTGATCGCCGTCCCTGATAATAAGTGGGGCGAGGTCGCCAAGGCGATCGTCACTCTCAAGCCAGGGCAGCAGGCCACTGAGGCTGATCTCCTAGATCACTGCCGGCAGCACCTTGGAAGTTTCAAAGTTCCCAAGTCCGCCGAATTTTTGGACAGCTTGCCCAAAGGCGGAACGGGGAAGATTTTGAAGAAAGTTTTGCGTGAAAAATATTGGGCGGGGCGGGAAAGGCGAGTATCGTGAGTGCAACCGAATTCTAAAACAACTTAAAGATCAATCCCACAGTGAAAACCACGTTGTTGTTGACGGGCATGTTTCCAAGAAATTGGCCAAGGTTATTACAAAAAGGAAGTTGGATCGTGCAGAGGACGCCCCCCCGGAAACTTCGGATTAAGGTTTCCGGTTCCCCCTCCCGAAACAAAATCACGAGCATCCAATCGAACCCCCCAATGTTTGCGAGGATAGATTTTCACGCCCGCACCCAAGTTGAAAGTTACGGCGGTGCCCGCCGCGAGTGGAAACGACGACTCGCCCACCGGAGTGATAAGGCTCAAGTTGCGGCTCCCATTGCGCGTGAACCCGGCTCCCGGACTGATATAAAGAACCGCGTGCTTCATGTGGATAAAGTCGAATTCGCCATTACCAAAAACAATATTCATATTGGCGGCGCGCCCGACGACGGTCCCCGTCGGCAATCCGACCACAGGAGGTAAAGCCTCAGTCAATGTTCGGGTTTGGGGGCTGTACATGTAGTTCACGTTGAAACTCAGGCTCTTCAAAACTCCAACTGTAAACCGAAAACCGTAGTCTCCCTGAGCCGCCGTTTTAAAGGCAGACCCTACGCTTTGGCCGGTAATACCACCGGTGTAGACCTCAAATTCAGCGCCAAAGGCGGGGCGAAAAAGCCCCTTGATCGGATTGAGAGTCGGCGGCTCCGCACCGCGGAGAGGGCGGGCCAACATCGACACCAGGAGCAATCCGCAAAGCGCTGGCTTGGTTTTGAAAATGATTTCACACCTCACGCTAATAGTTACCGTTTGTAATAGCAGCCAACAGACCAGTCTACTTGCCCGTGGGCGGGATGCGGTCCTTTCCCGCTCTGATTCGGATCAAGCTGAATGGGCGTTGTTTGACCTCATCCGTAAACTGTTTCAAGTTCTGGCTGGCGGCGCGGATATTTTCCAGGGTTTCGTCCAGGTTCGATCGATTCGAATTTAACGTGTCGTCGATGTCGCCGATCAACCGTTGAGCTTCTACCAGAGATTCCCGCAAGCGCAGGAGGTTCTCATGGAGCGCGGGCCGGTTTTCCTCCAGCATCGAATTCATGCTCTCAACCGTCTTATTCGCCTTGTCCATCGTGGCGCGGGCGCTGTCGATGGTGGGGCCAACCTTGGCGCTGGCTTTGCTAATGTTGTCCAAAGATGTCTTCAACTCGGGCCTCATTTCAGCTAGCATCGCATCCACATTCGCGATCGCCGCCTCAAAGTGCTTCCGATTGGGTTCATTCACGACTTCGTTTAAATTGGCAATCAATTGATTGACATTATCGGTAACCACGAGAACTCTATCGTCAAGGTCGGTCACCAGCTTGTTGGCACTCAAGGTTATGTTATTCACGTTAGCGAAGACGTCGGCCAGTTGGACAATTTCTGTCGAGGGAATGTCACTGTTTGGAGGCAACTTGGGGGCTTCCCGCGTGCCGGGAGAAACTTCGACATAATTATCTCCCAGGAAGCCCAGCGATGAGATGCGCGCGTTCGAATTCGTGCGAATCGGAGTGCCAGCGTCCAACTTCAGTCGGACACGGATGCGCGTGGAGTCCCCCGGGTCGATCTCAGCCTCCTGCACCGTCCCCACTTTCATCCCGCCAAAGCGGACAAAACTTCCCGGTTCGAGGCCTCCGGCAAATTTAAAATAGGTGGTGTAGATAACCTTTTTCGTGCGGAAAAGATTCACTCCGCCCACAAAAACCAGAGCGATCAAAAAAATGACTATCGACACCACAACCATAGATCCCACCTTGATTTCTTCGCTACCTTTTGCCATATGTCATTTCTCTCCTGACTTTTGCGGCCGGGTAGTCCGGCCTCCGCTCACCGCCGCGGCGGCTCACGCCTGTGACTGGGTGATCTCGCGCAAATACTCTTGCGCATCCTCCGATTCGGATTCGGGAATTCGTTTAAGGAATTGCTGCACACGCGGGTGATCGCTCTTGCCGAGCTCGTCCAGCGTACCGATCGCGATTACTTTACCTTTGTCCATCATCGTGACCCTATCGGCAATAATCCGAGCGCTGGCCAACTCGTGCGTCACCACCACGATTGTCATCTTGAATGCCTTTTTCAGTTTAACTATCAGCTCGTCAATCCCCGCCGCTGTAATTGGGTCCAAACCCGCCGAGGGCTCGTCAAACAGCAATATTTCTGGATCCATGGTGAGGGCTCGCGCCAGGCCGGCGCGCTTTTTCATTCCTCCACTCAGCTCCGACGGCATGTAGTTTTCAACGCCTTGCAGGCCCACGAGGTCCAGCTTGATGCGTGTCATGATGCGGATGGTAGAATCCTCCAAATGGGTCAGCTCGCGCAACGGAAGCGAGACATTTTCCCCAATCGTCATCGAGTTGAAAAGCGCCGCGCTCTGGAAAAGCATTCCGATTTTCGAGCGAACCAGATCAAACTGCGATTCCGGCATGTGGCAGACATCCTGGTTCATGATGTAGATGTGGCCGGAGGAGGGTCTCTCCAGACGGATGATATGGCGCAGGAGGGTGCTTTTGCCGGTCCCGCTTCCGCCCAGGATGACCATCGTTTCCCCGGTCTGGATTTCCAGGTTTATATTTTTCAAGATCTGGCGGTCGCCGTAATAGGTGCACAGGTCGACCACTCGAATCATCGGACCTTTAAAACTATCGTGTGCCATAATTATGATGACGTATAGTAGAAAATCGCAGTAAAAATCACGTCCGCAAAAATGACCAGGAAGATCGAAACGACCACGGATGACGTGGTAGCCTTCCCCACGCCCTCCGCTCCACCCTTCACCGAAAAGCCTTCGTAGCAACCCACTTTGGTGATGATAAGGCCAAAGACAATGCTTTTGACAAGGCCCGTCCAGATATCGCGCATGGCCAGAGCGTCCTGGTTGTCGAAGAGTAGCGCGTAAAAGCTCTGGTCGAGCTGAAGCATTTCAAAAATACCACCGCCGACGATGCCAGCCAGATCGGAGATTATCGTCAAGCAGGGCATCATAATAATCATCGCGAGATACTTGGGCACCACCAGGTATCTCACTTTGTCGAGCCCCATCACATCGAGCGCATCGAGCTCCTCGGAAACTTTCATCGTGCCAAGCTCAGCCGCGAACGCTGAACCCGACCGGCCGGCGATGATGATGGCGGTGATTAACGGTCCCAGCTCGCGCGTCATCGAGACCCCCACCAGCGCGGTGACCATGAAAGCCGCCCCGAACTTTCGAAGCTGGTAGGCCCCCTGGAGCGCCAGGACCAGGCCTATGAAAAGGGAAATCAGTCCAACGATAGGAATGGAGTCAACGCCCACCAGAACCATCTGGTGAATGGCATTTCGCCATTTCAGAGCGCGGCCCTTGAACGGAGCAACAAAAGTCCAGTAGGCGGCTTCGCGGGTCAACTCGATCAGCCCGCTCAAGTAACGGACCAGATCGAGGGTGTTGCGGCCGATATAGGTCAAAACGGATGTCATGACCTGCCTGGAGGGACCCGGAGGGTCCGAGGCTTAAAGTCCCCCAAAGGGTTGGACGGTGGAAATCTTTTCCAAGGCTTCCTTTTCATTATCGAAAAGCGAAAAAACCTTGTGCAGCCGGGCGAGCTCCAGCACGGAGCGGGCATTATTGCGCAGGCCGAAAAGACCGAAGTGCGCCTTCGTCTCTCGGGAAAGTTGCAGGCCTTCCACGAGCGTCGCAATTCCTGAACTATCAATATAGGGCACGTCCGCCATATTGATCAAAACGTTCGTAGCCCCCGACCGCATTTCCTTGAGCAAAGCTTCTCGCAGCTCGGGCGAAGAATAAAGGTCCACGTCGCCCGAACAATCGAGAACAGAGACTTGATCAACTTTTCTGACTTGTACTTTCATCTTTCCCTGAAACCTTTCGGGGGAGGTTTTTGACCATGATCAGACGATTCCCCAAAGCAAAGTGTTCGTCGAAATAACATGAATCCATAAAGGAATGAATAAAAAAAGTACCGAGCCCGCCCGGCCGAACATCATCCAGAGACCGCGGCCGAACCTTTTCCGGGCTGACCTTGGGTGCTGAATCTTCCAGGATGAATTCCATCCGATCAGGGAAAGCCTGAATTTCCAGTTCCAGCTTTCCGTCGCGCCTGTTCTGGTAAGCATGGCGCATGACATTGGTCGCTGCTTCGTCAATGGCCATAGTAAGCCAATCCACGTCTGACTCCGTAAATCCAACCTCTTGCGCCCGGTATCTTACCACACACCGCAGGATGTTCAGCAACTTCGGATGGCTGCTGATAACAATTCTCATACGGTTGTAACCCACACGCGCTCAGTCTTCCCCCCGAGGATTAGGACACTCGGCGCTCAACTCTTCCTCGCTAAGCTTCGTCTTGAGTCTTATAGTCGCACGCTTCGCGGCAGTCGCGGCAATAATACTGCCCATCATCGGTGAGCCGAAGCTCGTAATCCGCATGGCAAAGCGCGCAGTAACGGCTACAGGTGCATTGATTTTCCGGCTTGTCACACACACTACATTTGAATTCTTTAGTGAGCATTATATCTGCCTCCACCCGCTCTCTGCGATCACTACCATCCCCTTGGCGGTTCGGTACCGCGGGCCCAAGTGACAAGAAGCAACGCGCGGGCTAATGCCATCATTATCTGCGTAGATTGTCGGTCATAGGGCAAGCAAAATCAAGAACTCATACGGAGAACTTTCGTCAATTTTTCCGGTCGCCCAGCCCAGGATCAGTCCAAGTGGTAGCTGATGGACCGGCGGTCCCGCAAGCGGGATCGCGATGCGGCGGCGTGGGTAACCCAACGCGGGCGGCGCATTACCTTGACCGGTCATTCTGGGTTGTGTTAGGTTGGCTGTTCTTAGGTTAACTGCTGTTTTGTTTTTCCACCGAAAGGATTCGTTTGGCCACACAAGTGAACATCACGTTGAAGCGCACCGCGCTGAATTCCGTCCATAAGGCTGCTGGCGCGCGAATGGTGGAATTCGGCGGCTGGGAAATGCCGGTGGAATACTCAGGCATTACGGAAGAGCACATGGCGGTCCGCACGCGCGCCGGCCTTTTTGACGTGAGTCACATGGGCGAGATCGATGTACGAGGTCCCGCGGCCATGGCGCTTCTTCAGTTCGTGACGTCCAATGACGTGTCACGGCTTAAAATCGACCAGGCGCAGTACACTGCGCTGATGGACCCCCGCGGAAGCGCCGTTGATGATTGCCTGATCCATCGATTGTCGGAAGATCACTATTTTATTTGTGTGAACGCCTCCAACACGGACAAAGATTTTGAATGGATCGTCAGACACAATTCTGTTGGGGCCGAAGTTCGAAACGTCTCCGACGATTATTCCCAGATTGCTCTGCAGGGGCCACTGGCCGCGAGTATCATAACTCGGACCACAGACGCCAATTTGGCCAGTCTTCGATACTATTGGTTTAGTCACGCAAAGTGTTGCGGTGTGGACGGGCTTCTCGCTCGCACAGGCTATACGGGAGAGGATGGCTTCGAGTTTTACTTTCCACCCGCGGAGTCCGAACGGGTGTGGAACGAATTGCTTGAGGCGGGCAAACCTGACGGCCTGATTCCCGCCGGGCTCGGAGCGCGAAACACCCTGCGCCTTGAGGCAGCCTTCCCTCTCTACGGACACGAGCTGGATGAGAAAACCACTCTGTTGGAGGCCAACCTCGGCTGGATTTGTAAGTTGGACAAAGGTGAATTTCTGGGACGGGATGTGCTTCTGAAACAGCAGCGGGAAGGAACGAAGAAAAAATTAGTGGGATTCGAAATGGTCGGCCGCGGCATCGCTCGCGACGAGTATTATGTGATTGTTAACGACAGGACGGAAGGACGCGTGACCAGCGGTTCTCCGGCGCCTTTTCTCAAGAAAAATATTGGGTTGGCTTACCTACCGCCGCAGCTTGCAGAAGTCGGCCGCCAGATTCAAATCGATATTCGCGGGAAACCAATTAACGCGCGCCAGGTGTCATTGCCTTTCTATAGACGCTCGAAGTAGCGGCGGACTTCCCGTCTGGCAGAAAATGAAGTGCAAGAAGTGATTGGGGCTCGGGTTGTCTTGTGACACGCCCGGCTTAGCTTCGGCCGATGGGAGATGAGATCTTCATGTACCCACCAGAATTGCTTTACACCAAAGACCACGAATGGATCCGCGTGGACGAAACCACGGGGATCATCGGCATCACGGACCACGCCCAAAAAGAATTGGGCGATATCGTTTTTGTCGAGCTTCCCAAGGCGGGCGAGCACGTGGCCGCCAAGGAATCTTTTGGGACGGTCGAATCCGTCAAAGCAGTTTCAGAGATCTATTCGCCCGTCACCGGCGAGGTCACTGCCGCGAACCCGAAGCTCCAAAACAATCCGGAGCTGATCAACACCGACCCTCATGGCGAGGCATGGCTCATCAAAGTGCACTTGGCAGACCGAAGAGAAACCGAGAGCCTGATGACTGCTGATGAATATGAAGCCTACCTTCTGGAAGAAAAGGCCCACTGATGCGCTATCTGCCCAACTCCCCCGCCGAGCGCGCCGCAATGCTACAGGCGACAGGGCACCATTCCATTGAGGAACTCTTCGCTCAGATCCCCGCCGCTTTGAAGCTCCAAGGCAATTTGAATCTGCCCGGGCCGCTTTCCGAGCCCGAGATCCTGGAATATTTTCGTCAGGCGGCTGGCCAGAGCAGCCGCGAGTACGTTTCGTTTTTGGGAGCTGGGGCTTACTCGCATTACCGGCCGGTAGCGATTGACGCGTTGCTTTCGCGCGGAGAATTTTTCACCGCCTACACTCCTTACCAGGCGGAAATCGCCCAGGGTACCCTCCAGGCCATGTTCGAGTTTCAAACCCTCATCACACAACTGACGGGCATGGATGTGTCCAACGCCTCGCTCTATGACGGCTCAACCGCTACAACTGAGGCGGTCCTCATGGCGATGCGCATTACACGCCGGGACCGCGTGCTCTTGGCGCACACGCTTCATCCGGAATACCGGCAAGTACTCCAGACCTACGTCCAGCACCAGGGCGTTGAACTTCACCAGATTCCATACGACAAATCCGGCCAGCTCGACCTCGCGCAGCTCGAGGCTTCGCTCAAGACTCAGTCCGCCGCAGTGGTGATCCAATCACCTAACTTTTTTGGGATCATCGAGCGGGCCAAAGAGATTGCCGAAATCGTCCACAAAAGCGGAGCACTGCTTATCGTCACCATTCCAGAGCCGCTTTCGCTCGGCATCGTGCGGCCACCGAGCGATGCCGACATTGTTTGCGGCGAAGCGCAGTCGTTTGGCGTCCCCGTCGCCTTTGGCGGACCCTATGTGGGATTTCTGGCGGCGAAAGAACAATTCATAAGACAAATGCCGGGCAGGCTAATCGGACAGACGCAGGACACGGAAGGTCGACGCGGGTTTGTATTGACCCTGGCCACGCGCGAGCAACACATCCGGCGTGAGAAAGCGACCTCCAATATTTGTACGAACCAGTCGCTTTGCGCGCTGGCTGTGACGATTTATCTTTCGCTGCTAGGGAAAAAAGGACTGAAAGCCCTGGCTGAACAAAACCTATCGAAAGCCAGCTACGCTGCCGGCGAACTGAGCGCCGTCCCGGGCGCCCAACTGCCCTTCGCGGCCCCGCACTTCAACGAGTTTGTCGTCAGGGCGCCGGGAGACGCTGAGGAATTACTCGCTGCATTGCGAGAAGAAAAAATTATAGGGGGCTTAAATCTCCAACGGTTTTATCCAGAGTTGAAAAACCACTTGCTCGTTTGCGTCAATGAAACCGTGAGTAAAGGCACAATCGACCGTATGGCGGAGGTGTATGGACATCTTGCTCCACACTACTCCAAGGGGCAGGCTCAACACGGTGACGCAGTTGGCGCAATTCACGGATCGCCTTCGAAACCGCGATAAGACTTTTTCCGCTGCCCCACGGGGGCGACATCATCCAATATGGAAAACCGCATCCGCACCGCAAGGCCGCACGTCAATCGCAACGAAGACTTAATCTTCGAGCAAACGAGTCCGGGCAAATCCGGCGTTGAATTGCCGCCGCTCGATGTGCCCGCAGTTTCGCCGGAAAAACTGCTGGGCGCGGAAACGTATCGCGCCGACATTGAAGGATTCCCCGAAGTGTCTGAAACGGAAGTCATCCGGCACTTTACCCGTCTTTCGACGTGGAATTACGGCGTGGACACGGGACTGTATCCCCTGGGATCATGCACGATGAAGTACAACCCACGCATCAATGAAGTGGTGGCGCGTCTGGAAGGTCTCGCCACGGACCACCCTTACACGCCCGCGACGCTGGCACAGGGCTGCCTTAGGGTTCTCGCTGAAACAGCCCGCTGCCTCGCTGAAATTACCGGCATGGATGCCGTCTCACTGCAGCCCTCGGCGGGAGCACAGGGCGAACTTACAGGGATCCTCATTATTCGGGCCTGCCTTGCGGAGCGCGGCAATCCGCGCCGAGTTATCCTGATTCCTGATTCGGCGCACGGAACCAACCCCGCCAGCGTCACCATCTCGGGATACGAAGTGAAAAATCTGAAATCAAACTCGCGCGGCTGCGTTGACATGGACGAGCTCGACCGTGCGATGACGGAAGATGTGGCGGGGCTGATGCTCACCAACCCCAACACGCTGGGTGTTTTTGAAGAACAGATTCAGGAAATCGCGAGGCGCGTGCATGCCAAGGGCGGGCTCGTTTACATGGACGGCGCCAATATGAACGCCCTGGTGGGCGTGGCCCGCCCGGCGGACTTCGGCGTGGATGTGATGCACTTGAACTTGCACAAAACGTTTACCACACCGCACGGCGGTGGCGGCCCGGGCTCAGGGCCGGTCGCCGTGAAGCGATTCCTGGAGCCCTACCTGCCCACACCCACCGTCGAGCAGTCTTCAGACGGAACGTATTATTTGGATTTTAATCGTCCGAAAAGCATCGGGCGGGTACGCGCCTTTTATGGGAATTTCGGCATGGCCGTGCGCGCCCTGGCCTACATCCAGGCTAACGGAGCCGCGGGTCTGCGGCAGACGACGCTCGACGCCGTCTTGAACGCGAATTACGTGCGCAGTCGTCTGCGGGACGTTTACGACCTGCCCTATGACGCTCCCTCGATGCACGAATGCGTATTCTCTGATCGCCGGCAGGTGGCGCGGGGCGTTCGAACCGGCGACGTCGCCAAACGCCTGATTGATTATGGCTTCCATCCTTACACTACTTCTTTTCCCCTCATCGTTTCGGGCGCGTTGATGATCGAGCCCACTGAAAGCGCCGGAAAGGCAGAGCTCGATGCCTTCATCGACGCCATGCGCTCCATTGCCCTGGAAGTCGAGGAAGATCCGCAATTCGTTTTGAAGGCCCCATATACAACACGCGTTACTCGCCTCGATGAAACTGCCGCAGCGCGGAAACCCGTGCTCCGCTGGAAGCCGCAGCAATGATGATGCGGCCGGTAATCACGGATGAACCAGCCTGCGCCAAGAAGTAGCAAGCCTCAAGTTGTGATTGTAGGAGCGGGTTTCGGTGGGCCTAATGCCGCGCGCGCTAAGACACGCATTCGAGTGGGCCTGGGCATATTTCACCAACCAGCGCGGCGCCCGGTTAATCACTGGAGACATCGACAAGCGGTCCCCCGACACCGCCGCACAATGAATGAAGACGCATCATGATTTTCACACACCGGGCGAAATCTGAGCTTATAAACGCCCCAATCCAGATCAAATTACCCCTCCCGACCCTACCCCCCACCTATGGGACATCTTCTGGCGCAACCCCATAATCTTGTGGTTTTTTCCTTTACAAGGCCTATTTTTCGTGATAGCCTATCGATGAATTGATCGGGGATTCTCGCAGCAGCCTTATTTCGTGCGCCAGCACGGATGGTCAGGTTGGAAAGACTCGGGTTCACGCGGCGGCCTTTTTCCTTGAAATCCTGGGGGGATCCAGCGGAATTTCCCCGGCAGCCTCGTTCCCCTTCCCTTTCCCACAAGCCAGACTATGATTCCAAAATTACTTTTGAAAATGGAATGGACTCGACAGATCATCGAGGACTGGGCGGGAGGAATCCAAATTGTATAAGCTGAAAAAAGTAGAGATGCTCGGGTTTAAATCGTTTGCGGATCGCACCCGCCTGGAATTTGCCGATGGCGTCGCCGCCGTGGTAGGCCCCAACGGGTGCGGCAAGTCCAATTTGTCAGACGCGATCAGTTGGGTCCTGGGAGAACAAAGCGCGCGCATGTTGCGCGGCGAACGAATGGCGGACGTCATCTTTAACGGCACCGGTACCCGGCCTCCCACGGGCTTGGCGGAAGTCAGCCTGACTCTCATCGATCCCGAATATGTCGAGGGTCTCGCGGAAAAAGAAGTAGTGCAAGTCATTGCGGGCCGGTCGGAGGAAGATCTGCCGGCAACTTTAAACATCACGGCTGAAGCGACATCAGACTCCATCGAACCAGAAATACCAGGATCGAATGGGCACGGCCATGCGTCTGTAACTTCCCAGCCAGTCCTCCGGCACCGTTCAAGCGAGATTACGGTGACTCGACGTCTGTTTCGGTCCGGCGAGAGCGAGTACCTGATCAACGGAGAGATTTGCCGTTTGCGCGACATCCAGGACTTGTTTATGGGAACCGGACTGGGCCCGGAATCCTACGCCATAATCGAGCAAGGACGCATCGGACAGATCCTCAGCTCAAAACCTTCGGATCGCCGCGCCATCATCGAAGAAGCCGCTGGGGTTTCGAAATTCAAGTCGCGCAAGCGCCTGGCGGAAGCGAAGCTCGAATCTTCCCGCCAAAACCTCGCGCGAATCACTGACATTCTGGAAGAAGTCACCAAGCAAGTGAATTCACTCAAACGGCAGGCTGGGAAGGCCCGCCGCTACCGCGAAATGCACGAGGAATTGCGCGGGCGCTTGAAGGTGGTCTTAACGTCGCGGCTGCTCACGCTTGAAAACGAATGCCACCATCTTCACGATGAGCTGGCAATTCTCCAGGACCAATGTTCGCTCGCAGGGCAGCAACTCACGGAGCTCGAGCGCGAGCAGAAAACCGTGACTCTTCGACACGAGGAGTTGGAAACCCGGCTGACCCAATCACGCGAATCGCTGGCGCAGGGCGACCTGGAACAGCAACGGCTTGAATCGCGCCTTGAGCAGGTCCATCAGCAGGCCGCAAGCCTGGACGCACGCCTGACGGAAGCGGCTGCGGAGAGCAATAACCTCCAAGCCCAACTGGAATCGCTAGACCGTGAAGCCACTGAACTCAACAGCCGCACCGACCAACT
>CAAGKR010395581.1_pt1 | contig 26250 bp, 21 predicted proteins | sample 2556971 | NCBI WGS metagenome assembly CAAGKR01 (sample SAMEA5207829, study PRJEB30636) | soil metagenome | biome: forest; feature: boreal; material: soil | place: USA | collected 2011-09 | depth 1 m | reverse complement strand
GTGCAACTCTTCAAGAAGTCAAAGCTCAAGTCACTCTTTACATGGTGTGATGGTCGCAGTCTTTGATTTCAAATGCTCGCCGATAAACTTGTCCACGTCTGCCTCGATCAACTCACCATTGACGACCCACGCTTTCTCGGTCAGCACATCGCCATGACTGGACAAGACGGCTGGCTCCAGGAAAATGTTCCAGGGCGAACCCCACTTCCGTGTGTCACCGGCCAAGTGGCGATAGCCGTAGTGGAGCGTCTTCTCGCGATCCTCGCGCGCCTCTGATTCACTGACTACCGGATAAGGCGGGCCCGTCGGTCCAAAGTAGTTACGCACGTCATCTCGGGAGCCATATTCGCTGACACCAATAACGGCGAATCCCTGATCTTTATATTTCTCGTAAAGCTTCGCTGCCACGGGCGCCTCGTTGCGCCAGTTGGAACACCACGGCGCAAAGTAGACCACCATACCAAGTTTCTTGCCCTGCAAGAGCGAGCGCAGGTCGACAGGCTTATCGTCTTTGATATCGCTGAGTGTCCAGTTTTTGTAGTTAACGGATTTTTCTACCAATGGAGAATACTCATGTCCGTCCTGTGCGCGCACCGCGGAGGGTACGAGTGCAAGTGCGATTAGTAGTAAGAAGACTTTATTCATGGCGTCATCTCCTCGCTGCGCAGCGGCGACAGAAAAGGGGCAAGCGCGCAAGCGCGCCGTCCCTGGATTGTGCGTTGTTAATAGCCGCGCCGTGAAAGGGGGCAAGAACGAAACGCTTTATTGTCGTCAACGTCATTACGAACTGCTTCTTTCGCCCCTGGGGGCTTTGGGGTTCTTGTTGCGCCCTTTCCAGAGGCGGCGCGCTTGCCCCTGGCTATTGTATCCCGCGCCTTCGGCGCTTAAGAGCGCACGGTTGCTATTGCCGCATCTGGTTTTTATTCTGTGCAGTTGCCGGCGCCTCATCGAGCAAAGGTTTCACCGCCGCTTCCCAACCTGCGCGGTCTCGAGCACCAATAACCTTTTGCCGGATACGTCCATCTCTATCTATTAAATACGTTGTAGGTAAGGGAGTGCCACCAAACTTGGCTTTCGCTTCGCTTCCTCCCACCAGCACCTGGTATTCAAATCGCCCTACTTCTTTCTGATACGACTCGACACCTGCGGCCGTATCTTCCAAAGACGCGCCAATGATTTTTAGACCCTTTGCCTCCAAATCGTGCTGCATCGCATTCAGGACGGGAATCTCTTCGCGACAGGGAATGCACCAGGTAGCCCAGAAGTTTAATAGTACGACGTGACCACGCAGTTGGCCCAAAGTGAAAAATTGGCCGGCCAGAGTTTGAAATTGAACTTCGGGTGCTTGTTCAAGGTTGCTCTTATCAACAGGTGCTGCGGCAGTCGTGGTCGCGGTCGACTTTACTTTTATCCACCCTTCGGCGTTTGGCAACCAGGCCGCCAGCTTAGAACTCGCCAGCAAAGTTGATTGCCCGCTCATGACAAGCAAGCCTACGATAATCAAAACAACGCCAGATACAACCTCCACCTTGTGGAGGTGTTTTCTAAACTTTGAATAGAATGCAAGAAACTGATTGATTCCCAGGCCGGTCAAAAGAAAGGGAACGGCGAGGCCAGCTGAATAAAAAGCCGACAGTATCAATCCACTGCGCCATCCGCCGCTGGCAGCAGCGAGACCGAGTATGCCGCCAAGAATTGGACCAATACACGGCGTCCAACCAGCGGCAAAAGCAATTCCTAAAGTAAACGATCCCAGCGGACCTCGAGGCTTATCGCTTGAGAAGAATCGCGTGTCTTTATAGAGCGCGGATATTTTCAGCAGGCCAATCAACTGCAAACCAAATGCGATAATGATGATGCCGCCAATGATTCTCACCCAGGGATTGCTGGTGATGGAGGCGCCAACAAGACCCGCAGTCGTCCCCAGCGCCAGAAAAATAACTGAAAGCCCGGCATTGAAAGCCAGCGAATTCAGAATCACGGCACGTCGCGAATTAGAACCTGACCCACCTTCCTTAAGTGTGTCAACGCTGACCCCGGACATCAGCGAAATGTAACCGGGTACAAGGGGTAAGACGCACGGCGAAAGAAACGAAAGGATTCCGGCAATGAAAGCTATTCCGATTGTTATGTTTGGATCTTGCATCTGGTAACTAATTAAACAATTGAACCACACTCGCGAGTAGAATGCGGACGTTAATCGCGCCTATCATAATTAGAGAATGCGCGACAGTAAAAGTATCTCTACTTCGCGCCATCGCCCCGTCTCCCCGTCTGTATGCCGGGCGCTTCCCCGGGTTCTTCCATCAACTTGTGCAGCATTTTCCCCAACGCCGTGATCTCCTGTTCGCCGGCGCCAAAAGCAATAAATCGCACGTTCCCGCGGCGATCAATCAAAAACGACATGGGAATGGAAAATACGCCGTAGTTAAGATCGTTGATTCCGGTGTCAGCCACAGCGAACCCGTAAGGCAGACGATTTTGCTTTTTGAATGTGCGCAGATAGGCGAGCTCTTCCCCATGGGTGACTCTGCGCCCATCTGCTGCGCCGAAGTACTGTGTCAGACCGAGTATGACCAGTCCCTTGTCCTTGTACGTTTCGTGCCATCTTTGCAGATTGGGAAAAGAGTAGCGGCATGGCCCGCACCATGGCGCCCAAAAATCCAGTAAAACGACTTGACCGCGCAGGTCTGATAACTTCACTGGTGATTGATCGATCCACTGGTTAGCCACGATTTCAGGAAGCGTTCCCGAGGTCGCGGGCAGGGCTTCATTAAATATGTTTCGAAGATCAATCGAACGATCTAATCCGGAGAGCTGAATGTTGGCCAGCCGCAAAAGATTTCCTGAAGGCAGCGAGACAGCCATTTTGCGCAGCTCTTCCAGGGTTGCGATTGCGGCTTCTTTCTTATTCAAATGCACGTCGGCTTCGGCGATGTAAGACGCCGCCTTGAAAAGCAGATCGTCGCGCCTGAACGCATTGTATTTGTTGCCGGCCGCTACCATCTTCGCAACTTTCAACATCTGCTGTGCATGGGCCGACATCGACAGATAATCGTTCGACTTTTGCAGCGCTTCAGCAATTAAGGTCTCCATGCCAAACCACTCGAGCAAATTCTGGGGTTGGTTTTGGGCATAGGCCTCAACGGCGCGCTCGGCTTCGGGAACGAGGTTCTTCCGGGTTGCGTATAAGACCACCACTGCACGCGCGTTTTGGGCGCTTTCACCGGCAGCCTCGCCGGCTAAATAGCCACGCATCGTTTCAAGCGCCGCATCTTCATTGCCAGCGAGGTGATGAAGCATACCGAGGTAATAAACATCTGTGCCTGATAACGACGGTCGCGCTTGTAAAACTGCTGCATACCTCGTCGCCATCTCCTTCTGTTCCTGTTTTGTTTTCGCTTCGAGTTTCTGATTGTAGGGAAGTCTCTTTTTGTTGAACTCAATGAACTTCTTATCTACATAAGAGTTTGCTTCTTCAAACAGCGTTTTAGCTGGACGCGACTCGGACCCCGAACTCGCATCGTTGTTTGTAGCCAGGAGCTGGGGCGCTTGGGCAAAAGCACTGTCCAGGGTAAACACAGCCAACAAAAGCAACGCCGCGAATATATGAAACTCTTGCTTAATAAACTTCATTACGAAACTCGATTACGAACACCAATTCATAGTCACTAACCCACATTCACTAAACCAAAACGGTCGGGCGAAAAGATGTTAAGCGCGGGTGAGACCACCTTATCAACGATTGCCTGGGCGATTAACTCTCCCGTTATGGGCGCTAACAAGATGCCATTGCGATAATGTCCGGTTGCATAAAAGACCCCTTCAATTTCAGCACAAGGACCAAGCACAGGCAAATCGTCAGCAGCGCGCGGCCGCAGTCCTGCCCACGATGCAGTCAGTGCCAAAGACATTATTTGGGGCGAAATCTCCAGCGCACGCGACAGGATGGAGTAGACTCCTTCGCCAGTAACCCGTTTGTCAAAACCCGCATGCTCTGTAGTTGATCCTGCCAGAAGGCGACCGTCACTTCGTGGGACAATGTATCCGCGGGGACTGTAAATAACATGCCGAGCAATCTGCGGATTGGCTTCAAAGCCAAGCATCTGGCCGCGCACTGGTTCGATGCGAAAATCCGGCAACGCTTTGTCTGAAGATAATCGGTGAGGCTTGGTTTCGTCAGATACGGTTTCGTCTGTTGCCGTCTTGTCCAAGATTCCGAGCAGCGAAGTCCAGGCGCCGCTGGAAATTACGACAGACTCAGTAGAGACGAAACCGCGCGAGGTTTCCACACCTGCAACGCGGCTGCGATCAGTCTTCACCGACCTCACAGTCGTGTCCGTTACCATACGAACACCAGATCTCTCATTTGAGATGGCGAGCGCGTTTATGAGCCGGCGATTTTCGACCTGCGCGTCGAGAGGGAATTTCAAAGCCGCGCGAACGTTTTCCGAAATCGATGGCTCAAGGTGTCTTGCGGCGATAGTGCTTAATCTTTCAATCGCGAGTCCCGCATTGGTCTGCCACGCATAACGTTTCTCGACTTCGTCAACATCGTGTTCAGTGAAAGCCAGATAAAGTGTCCCCGTGGTTTCGAGTTGAATGTCTATCCCGGTCTCCTCGCGCAGGAATGCGGCGAAGGCCGGGTACATGTCACGGCTCTGGCAACACAAGCGGAAAAAATCGTCGGCGCAGTCGGCCTCGGCCTGGGGCGCGAGCATTCCAGCAGCAGCGAAGGACGCTTCGGCCCCGAGAGTTCCACGCTCTATCAGAAGCACGTCGCGAATGCCGCGTAACGCCAGCGCACGCACCACTGTCAGTCCAATTACGCCACCCCCGACAATGACAATATCAACTGTCTTAGGTAATTCACTCATGTACGATCGCTGTTGTCCGCAGTCAGTTGTCAGTTTCGGTGAGTCTTTGGCCTTTGGGCTTTGAACTATGTATGCTTAGGCGCCTTCGGAACAAAGTACAAATACCAAAGTACAAATACCAAAAGCGGTTATGAAACATCGTATCACACTGATTCCTGGCGATGGCATCGGCCCTGAAGTGGCTTCAAACGTAGTGCGTATCATTGAAGCTTCAGGGGTCGACATTGAATGGGAAACACACTACGCAGGCGCGCAGGCGTTGGAAAAGTTTGGCGAAACCCTGCCGAAGGAATTACTCGATTCGATCCTGCGAAACAAAGTGGCGCTCAAAGGCCCGGTGACGACGCCGGTCGGAAAAGGTTTCGCTTCGGTCAACGTCGGCTTGCGCAAGAAGCTGGATCTCTACGCGAACCTGCGACCGGTGCGGGCGCTACCAAATGTTCCCTGCCGCTATCCGGAGCTTGATCTGGTGGTAGTGCGCGAGAACACCGAGGATCTATATTCAGGAATTGAGCATGTTGTGGTTCCGGGCGTCGTAGAAAGCATCAAGATTATTACTGAGAAGGCTTCGACCCGCATCGCCCGGTTCGCGTTTGAATTTTCCCAAAGGGAAGGTCGCAGGAAAGTCACGGCCGTTCACAAGGCCAACATCATGAAGTTGTCGGACGGATTGTTTCTGGAGTGCTTCTATAAAGTTGCGAAAGAGCATTCGGACATTCAGGCCGACGATAAGATTATTGACAATGCCTGCATGCAGCTTGTCATGCGTCCCGAACAATTTGACGTGATGTTGCTCGAAAATCTTTACGGCGACATCGTTTCGGATCTGTGCGCGGGGTTGATTGGCGGTCTGGGTCTGGTTCCGGGAGCGAACATTGGCGAGTTGGGCGCGGTATTTGAATCAGTGCACGGCTCAGCACCGGACATTGCCGGGCAGGGTATCGCCAACCCAACGGCACTGCTGCAGTCTGGCATACTCATGCTTCGTCACCTGGGCGAGCGCGAAGCCGCTGATAGAGTTGAAAACGCGATGCTGAAAGTTTTTGAAGAGGGTAGAGTGCTCACGAGGGATATCGGCGGCACTGCCAAGACCGCCGAGTTTGCCGACGCGATTATTTCGAAGATGACCTGAGCTTCACGTGAGTACCACCCGCGGTAACGGGTGGGTCTCATTAAAATAATCCATTACCAACCCGCTACCACGAGTGGTCCGCTTCGCAGAGCAGTCTGGTCAGTTCGCGATACGGGTAAATCCTTTGGGACGAGGGTCGACTCAATCGAACGGCTTCCGTGAAAATTTGGCAAGATACATTCGGCAATCGCAGGGGCATCTCTAATTACGAGCAGACTCGACGGAGATTTCAGTAAGAGCCCAAAATTCAACCGGACCGCTAGCGCTGCTTTCGCTGAATTTTGCGTTTCGTTGCCGGCGAATCTAATTCCGCTCGGGATTTCTTCGGCAACTTACCGAGGATTAGTTGGTAGGCGTTACCTAGCAATTCCTTCAGCTCGCGTTCCGGCAAAGCATCGAAACGCTCAAGCGCCACCCAGTGATAACGCGCCACATAGGGTGCGGGTATGATCCCGTCCCGTTCAGTCAATTCAGCAAATGTTTCGGGCGTGCACTTGAAAGACATGCGATGGTCCGACGAGGGATCAAGCGCGGCTACCGCAAACATCTTGTTCCCGATCCGAAAAAGCAGATCGCTCTCCCACTGCACGTCCTCAGTTACATGTGGCAGTGACAAGCAAAATTTGCGAACAGATTCGACGTCCATTTGTTAATGAATCGTAAATAGCGAACGTAAATCGAAGCGGAATACGTTCACGCAAGGGACGCAAAGAGGACCGCAAAGATTCGCGAAGATAATTCGGTTGGCGGTGCTTTGCGCACACTTTGCGCTCTTTGCGTTTAGTATTGTCTCGCTCGTGCGTAAGCCACTAAACAAATTCGCGCCCGATCCATTGCTTGAGTTTTTCCCACACGAATGCCCCCGCCATCGCAGGTAAGGATGAGGTAACTTGATTGAGCCATTTTGAGGAAACCCCTCTTCGTGAAGATTAGGTAATGCTGCGACGTCAAAACGCAAGGGCCAGAGACAGTCTTGCTATGTAGTCTGCACACTACTCACTATTTCTTCATCAACTCCAGTACTGCCGAGGTCATAGCTTTTACGCCGGTTCGAAGCGTTGGTTCAGGCAGCGGCGCAAATAGAGCTGAATGAAGCGAAGGCAATGGCGTTCCACTTTCCCTGCTCTGTTTAACTTTCGCAGGATCGACGGCTCCCAACCAGAAGTCGGTGGAAGGAATCTTTTGATCCAGACTGAGGTAGCCAAAGTCTTCGCTGGCCATTGCCTGCGGCGTCCTAACGACATTCTCCTGGCCCAGCGCCTTTACGAAAACGGCGGCCAATCGTTCCGTCAACTGCGGGTCGTTGTAAGTAGCCTCAGTGATTTCAGTCTCACTAACTTTTATGATCGGCGCATGATCGTCTGGAATTCCTGCCGCGATGGCAATGCCCCTTGTGATTCGTTCAATTGCCGCGATTAGTTTTTTCCTGACCTCCTCTTTGTAAGCCCGAACCGTTATTTGCAGATTGACTTCATCGGGAATGATGTTGTGTTTGCTGCCCCCGTGGATCGAGCCGACGGTTACTACCGCCGGGTCGAGCGGAGAGTTTTCCCGGCTAACGATTGTTTGCAACGCCATGACTACTTGTGCGGCAACTACGATTGGATCCCTGGTGGCCTCCGGTTTGGAGCCATGGCCGCCAAGGCCGCGAATTTTGATGTCAACCGAGGTGGAACTCGCCAGCGCGTAGCCGGGCGTATAGCCAACCTTACCCGCTTCGAGGTCAGCGCTGTCGTGGAGCGCGATAGTGTAATCGGGCTTGGGGAATCTGCTGTAAAGGCCATCACGGAGGACCGCTCTCGCGCCATCGATGGTCTCTTCCGCCGGTTGGCCCAGTATGACTAAGGTACCGTGCCACTGGTCTTTTAGGTGCGCGAGCATACTGGCAGTGCCGAGCATGTTCGTGATGTGGATATCGTGACCGCAGGCGTGCATCACGCTCACGTCCTGGCCGGCATCATTCTTCGTTTTTACTTTGCTTGCGTAAGGGAGACCCGTCTTCTCGTCTACCGGAAGAGCATCAAGCTCGGTGCGCACAAGCACGGTTGGACCATCGCCATTCTTCATTACGGCCACTACACCATAGCCGGTCCATTCTGGCTTTTCATACTTGCCAAGGTGCTCAGTTACCGTGTATCCGAGCGAGCGCAACTGACTAGCGAAGAAGGCCGCAGTCTTTTCCTCGTGATGCGACAACTCCGGCGCGGCGTGCAATGTCTTGTAAGTCGCGACCAGCGATGCGATGTCGCGATCGATCAGCGCGTCCAGCGACTGCTGGGCGTTGACGCTAGCCGCTAGCGCAGTCGAAAGAATGGTGAGCAGGATTCCATTTCGCATTTTCTATTCATCCTTTTTGTTAAGACTCGGATCACAAAGACAGAGCGTAGCGACGCACCCAACAAATTGGAAGCGCCGATGAGCAGACGCAGTTGCCGCATCACGGAACCGCAAGCGCTAGCGAGCGGATGGTGGCGCTCAACTTTACAGCCCCGTGCTATTTCCCAAACAGCCGCAGCAGTTCGCTAATGCGCGCGAGATGATAATCGTCATGCTGGGCTTGAAAAAATAACATATCTACGAAACGCATTGGCACGTCTAGTCAAGGATGATGAGCAACCGAAGCAAACGTCCGAGGGACCAGATCGTCAAGCCTGATAACCAGCTAAGTACGCTGCCGGCGAAAGTCTGTCAGGATTCAATTTGCAGACATAGCCTCCCAAGTCAGGTCGCAAGTTCGCGGGAAGCCGAAGGACTCTCCGCACGGAGGGCGGCTGGTACCAGGCGTGAAGCTCCTTCGGATCTTTCGACTTAAAAAAGATTCCACCTATTCCTACTACTCGCTTCATTAGAGTCTTATCGCAGTCCTTCTTAGTTGTTTGTAAGACCGACACGCTGCACGAGTTCGGCGTAATGGGACTCCGTCCGAATAGTGTCAAAAATAGGATCAACTTTCAGGTATATCATCCACTGATCTCTTTCTACGAACGCCTTTTCGAGCAACTCAAACGCTTTGTCCTTCTCTTCAAGACCCAGGTGTACCGTCGCAATCAGATAAGGCGAGACGTAAACTTCGCGTGAAAGTTGATCAAACCTGTTAAGTATGCTCTGCGCATCTTCGCGCCGGCCCAAAGTCGCGTAAACACGGCCCAGCGCCGCTAACGCTTCTGTGCTGGCTTCGGACAGACCTTTTGCCCGTTCCAGTTCAACGACTGCATCTTCATACAGCTTCTTAAATTCGTATGCCTGTCCGAGATAGAGATGTGCCTGGAAGGAATTTGCTTCCAATTCCAATGTCTTGTGGAGTTGTGTGACCGCGAGGTCCGGCTCGCGAGCCATGAGGTAATGCCAAGCCAGGTGGACATTCATGAGCAGATCAAGCGGCTCCAGTTCGAGCGAGCGAAGACTCTCAGCCAATGATTCCTCGCTTCTTCCCATGGCAGTAAGATAGTGGGAATAAGAGTGATGGGCTTCTGTGTATTTTGGATTCAACTCGATGGCGCGTTGATATTCCTTTTCCGACGCTTGCCAATCCCAGTCATACAGCAGCTTCACGTAAGCCAGCGAGGTGTGTGCTTCGGCCAGCGTATCGTCAAGGCTTAGAGCCTTCTGCGTAGCAACCTTCGCTTTCGCCATCCCCTCGCTCGGCCGGAGTCCTATGCTGGCGCCACCGCCCCGATGGATGTAACAGTCCGCGATTCCGGCGTATGCCAGGGCGTAGTCGGGATCCACGTCGATCGCCTGCCGGAAATAATCGATACCCTTCTTCAGACTTTCGGGTGTTCTCTTGGCCCAAAAGAAACGACCTTTGAGATAAAGTTGATAGGCCTTGCTGTTTTCCGTGTAACGCCTCACCAGTCGCTTCTTCTCCGCGCCCGTCAATTTCATCCGCAGCATTTCTGAGATCTCTCGAGCAATCTCTTCCTGCACCTCAAATATGTCGGCAAAAGCCAGGTTGTATTGCTGCCCCCAGAGTTGCGAGCCATCGGAGACATCGACCAGTTCTGTATTGATCATCAGTCTGTCACCAAAGTGATTAACTCTCCCCGATACGACCGCTCGAACTCCAAGTGCTTTGCCAACTTCCGAAGGGTCAACGTCTCGATCACGATAACGAAAGACGGTACTGCGGGCCATCACCCGCAACTTAGGCAACGGTGACAGGCTATTGATTATGCTCTCGGTGATACCCTCGCTGAGATAGTCAGTGCCGGGATCCTGGCTGACGTTGACGAATGGCAGCACGGCGAGCGAGTCAATCGTTTTTGATTTTCGGGAGCGTCTGGTTTGTGTAAGTGTGGCTGAGGTCGTGGGAATATTTGAAACGCCTTGCTTCTCGGAATGGATCGAACCGCCGATCCCGGATTGGACCTTCCCCAAAAATGGTTGAGTATCTGACTGCGACCAGGATTCAATCACCAGCGGTGTGCCGTCCTGACGACAGAAGTTCACGTTATCGTCCTTAAAAGTTTGTTTGCATAAAGGACAGAACTTCATCTGTAGTGATGCCCTTAACCTGATTTGCCGAAGCTTCTGGGCAGCCATTCTAGCTTCGGATTATCCCCGCGGGCTAGCATTCTACTTCACTGGCGCGTCACGGCTGGCACAGATAGTATGGCCGCAGGCTAAGAGCCAGGTTCGTTCCTATTGACATGAGTTCGTTCAAAACTGAACCATGAGTAAGAATGAGGAGTGAAACCAATGCCGAATAACGTCAAACACTTTGCTGTCCATGCCGACGATGTGGACCGCGCGCGAAAGTTTTATGAGAGCGCACTTGGGTGGCGGTTTACACCATGGGGTCCGCCAAACTTCTATCTTATTAAGACGGGAACTGACGAAGACCCCGGGGTTCAGGGAGCCCTTCAGGGACGCAGAGACATAGTACCGGGAAAGCCCATGTTTGGTTTCGAGTGCAGTATCGGCGTGGACTCGGTCGATGAAACGATCGCGGCGGTCGAGGCCAATGGCGGTAAAATCGTCATGCCAAAGTTTCATATCCCGACTGTCGGCACACTCATCTTCTTTGAAGACACGGAAGGAAATGTCGTGGGCGCAATGCAGTATGAAGAAACCTATAAAGAGTAAAGTTTTCGGTTAGGAACGAATTAGCCACGGATTTACGCGGATAATACGGGACATGATCCAACCCCTACAGTGATTAGGTCTTTAATCAGATCTGAATTGATCCGTGTTCATCTGTGGCCTGCTGCTCTGGTTTTTCCAGATTTTCCATATTCCCAGCAGGATTCACACGTCTACGTCGGTGTCTGCACTAAATTCTTCTGAGTGGTACCGTGCTCCTCCTGTAATCCGGGTGATAAAGGCTGGGGCATTCGAGGCTTTCCGAGGCCAGAGGTTATAATGAGATTTATACGATACGGCAACGATTTTGGCGATGTTGACGAGGAGTATTGATGAGTTCCAATAAGGTTTCGCAGCTTCCGGGCCGCGTGAGTTTCACTGGCCGCATTCTTTTTCTAACCGAAGACACTTCGCTCATTCGCGACCAACTGGAAGCTCAAGGCGATGAGCGCGAGCGTGTCGAGGCGCAACTGACGCGGCGTTTGATGAACGACGACCTGCCGCTGATGAGCAATATTTCAACCGACGAAATCACGCCGGGCTGGGTTTGTTTTTATTACGACGAAACCCTGGGCCATTATGTTTATGTTGGCATGCGCGATGGTGGGGTCAAGAAAGACGAAGTGAAGAATGGCGGCTTCGCAGTCGTGGTCTCCGGCCTTTCTAAAGGATGCGGGTCGTCGAGGGAAACCGCGCCTTACGCCGAGAAGTGGGCCGGCATTCAACTGGTCATCGCCAAAAGCATCGAGAAGATCTACGGGCAAAACTCACAGAACATCGGCCTGTTAACGTCAACTGATTTCGGCGTGATTGATCGAATTCGGAACCGTGAAGAGATCCCTCTCGATGAGTTCACACGCGGTTTGGATCCGATTTCCAAAGACATTGTCGAATACGGCGGCCTTTTCAACTACAACAAGGCACGGGTGATGGGTGCTGTGACGCCACCGCGGGTCGATACGAAAGCGCGTCCGATGACTATCATCGAAAAGATTATTGCGCGTCATGCTTTTGTACGGGCAGGACGGGTCGGAGTCGAGGCAGTGAAGCCCGGTGACGCGTTGTTTGCGGTTGCCGACGTGCGGTTTTCGCATGAGTACGTCACGCCTATGGCTGAAGCCCTTTTCAAACAAGCGCTCGGGGCTGATGCTCGTGTTTCGGAACCGGAATCAGTCTTCGCGTTTCGCGATCACCTGACATTCTTGAACAAAGTGATGTCGCCCAAGCACCGCGAGATGGGGTTGTTGGAAAAAGCGGAAGGACTGGCAACGACGCAGCAGGATTTCACGACCCGGCAGGGAATAAGGCTTTACGGCGAAAGTCCTGAAGGAGGTTCCGAAGCGATCTGCCACAACGCCGTTGTCGAAGACTTAGCACTGCCCGGACAGATTGTCATCGGCACCGACTCGCATACGTGTATGGCGGGAGTGCTTGGTTGCTTTGCGTTTGGAGTGGGCTCGACTGACATGGCGAATGCCTGGTACACGAAAGACATTCGCATAAGAGTCCCCGAGACAGTTCGATATGTTTTGAAAGGGCGCAAGCGTCCCGATGTCGCCGCGAAAGACGTGATGCTCTACATACTCGCCAGTGATTACATGAAGACGAGCAAGGGCATTGGCAAGGTACTTGAATTTGTCGGCGAGGATCTAAAAAATTGGCCGATGGACGAACGGGCCACATTGACCAATATGTCTGTCGAGGCTGGCGGCACGACAGGGATTATCGAACCTGATGAACATACGCTTGATTACATTGTGAAGATGCGGGGGCTCGACGCGGACGAAGTTCGCAAGGGACTCACTTATAGCGATCCGGATGCCGAGTATGCGGCGGTGTTTGAAATCGACCTCGATGAGATAAAGCCAATGGTTGCGCTGCCTGGCGATCCGCGGAACGGCATCGCCATCGACGAGCTGTCTGAAGAAGTCAAGATTGATGCCGCTTACGGCGGCTCCTGCACCGGCGGCAAGATGGCGGACATGGACATGTACGCGGAAGTTTTGCAAAACGCTCTGGACCAGGGCAAACACGTCGCTTCCGGCGTTCATCTTTACCTTCAGTTTGGCTCGCAGAAGATCAAGCAGTACGCGCGCGAGCGTGGTTACATTGAAATCTTTAAGCGTGCTGGAGCTGAAATGATCGACCCCTCTTGTGGCGCGTGCATCAATGCCGGTCCGGGCGCTTCTCCGAATGCTGAAACGGTTACGGTGAGTGCCCAGAACCGCAACTTTCCCGGCCGCAGCGGGCCGGGCAAACTATACCTCGCCTCGCCATATGTTGTTGCCGCCTCTGCTATCGCGGGGAAGATCGTCGAGCCGTTTGAGTTTCTGAGGAAAGCTGAAGAAGAGTTGGTTGAAGTGTGACGCTCACAAGTGGCTTGGACTTTTCCGCGGCATCTACGCACCGGCCAGCTATACACCAGTTGGATCGTTCCCAGACTCTTTGGCAGCGAGGAGTCGTCTGACAAGTTCATGCATACGCTGAAAGTCGATGGGCTTAACTAGATAGCCCGCGACGCCGACGTCGTAAGCGGCGCGCCGAAAACCTTCGGTGCTGAAAGCCGTAATCGCAATTACCGGAACATCTCGGAGTGTCTCGTTCTCGCGAATCTTGCGCGTTGCGGCCAATCCATCTAACTGGGGCATACTGATATCCATCAAGATGATGTCAGGTTGCGTGAGCGTCGCTATGTTAACTGCTTCCTCGCCATTAGAAGCGGTAACAACCTTATAGCCCTCTCCCTGCAGGTCCAAACTAAGAGCGACAACATTATCAACAAAGTCATCCACCACAAGAACCAGAAACTGTTTCGCGGGAGGCGCATCGCGTTGCGCCCGATCATCCCGGCTCCCGGCGGCGGCATTTCTCTTTTTCTGATAAATGTCAGGAAGTGCGTTGGTCGCTAAAGGCTCTTTGCGTTCCATGGATTGATTATAAGGCACACATTGACTACTTCCCATCCGTGACGGCTCGCTGCGTGATTTTGCGGCCCTGGGTTTCCTGGTTCGCAGATCGCGCCGACCCGTCACGTCTTTAGGCCGCCTGTTTAGGCCGCTTGGCCACGAAACTAATTCTTACCCGCTGCGTATTATGGAAGATTGTGCCAGATCAAAAGTTGAAGCAGCATTGTGCAAGCGGCAGCAAGGGGTATAATTGCGTTTCCAGAAATTCCACAAGCTCATTGACCAGGAGAGACACGATGATTGCCATAAAACGCTTCTACACTTCTTCCTTTGTCTTCGCATTGCTGGTGTTGTGCGGAGCGCAGTATGCATTGGCCCAGGCTCCGCCGGCTTTGCGTCTGCCGCGTCCGAGCCAGAAGGCTACCGTCACGCAGACCATCGGCGTCACAGACGTGACTATCGTTTACAGTCGTCCCGGCGTTAAAGGGCGCAAGATCTGGGGCGACCCCCTACCGGCGCAAGCAAATGTGAAAGGTGAAGCCACGCTTGATGACCAAAATGTGCGTCCGAAGGACGCGGTCATTGTGCCCTGGGGCCACGCTTGGCGCACGGGAGCTAACGAAGCGACCCAGTTTGTCGTGACTGACGATGTTTTGATTAATGGCCAGAAACTTCCCGCCGGCAGTTACAGCTTGCATACCATTCCGACGAAGGATGAATGGACCGTTATCTTCAATAGCGTCGCGAACCAATGGGGCAGCTTCAGCTACGACCCTGCAAAAGACACCCTGCGCGTCAAGGTTAAGCCGCAATGGGTATCTGAGAATCAGGAATGGCTGATGTATAGCATCGACCCTGTTACCGACAATTCTGCGACGGTCAACATTCGCTGGGAGAAGGTACGTGTCCCATTCACCGTCGAAGTGCCCAACGTGGAAGCGGTTTGGCGCGCAAAGGTTGACGCGGCTATTGCGGCTAACCCAACCGACGAGAAAATTCCCCTTAGCGTTGCCGGCGCCTATGCCGGCGAAGACAAGTGGGACGAAGCGCTAAAGTGGGCCGACCAGTCGATCAAGGTGAAGGAGACTTTTCAAAACCTTTCGTCCAAAGCGCGAATTCTTTACGCTGCCGGTCGTAAAGACGAAGCCTTCGCTGTCGCCGACCAGGCGATTGCCCGCGGTAAAGCCGACAAAGTGGATACTACGAATTTTGAAAAACGTGTGGCTGCCATGAAGGCCGGCAAGATGTAAGCGGAGGCAGAAGCCCGACTGTAAGGGAGGGCTCGCTTGTAAGAGGGCCCTCCCTTACAGTCGGGCTTCTGCACTACTATACTTCGCCCACAATCCTCGTAAGATGGGCAGACTCTTGCTAAAATCACGCTCATGAAAACACTTGCATCCCTCTTTGCTCGCCTAATGGCAACTCTCCTAATAGTTCTTTTTGCTATCTCTCCCGCTTGGGCCACTTGCGGAGGAGGAGGCGGCGGCGGCGGTGGTGGTATGTCAGGCGGTGGTGGAGGCTCGAGCCCGGAGGTCTATTACGTGCCGTGGAAAGTCCGCGCGCCTAAAGACCCGCCAGCGAAGGGATTAGTTCTCTACTGGTTCCCTGCCTCGAAGGAAGAGTTAGAAAAATCCAGTCTGCGCGCGTCGCGGCCCCTGTCTTTATATGCTACGCAATGTATCTCGATGGAGTTGGCAGACACTCGGATCCCCAATGCCGAGAAACTCGTGGGCGAGTCCAAGCTGCCGGTAGCGGTGCTGGCTACGCCTGACGGTACCCCGGTCAACAAAGTCGAGAACAAAGACGGTCGTCTAAAAGTTGAACAGGTTGAGAAGGTCGTCGAGACAGAAGTGAAGACGCGTGAGAGCGCGCTCGACGAACAACTGAAGGACGCGAAGGCGAAGGCCACGGCTGGCGATAAAGACGCCGCTATCAAGCTCTATCAGTCTGTGCTGGATCAGAAGTGCATGTTCCCAAAGAAGGCGAAAGAAGCTGCTAGGGAATTGAAAAAGCTGGGTGTAAACGATCTTGCCCGCTTGGTTAATACTCCTGAATTGAGCGCTCCGGTGTTCGACGCAAAAAAGAGCGCGCGGATCGAACTGGCTATGCGCCGGGGCCTTATCGCAGAAATTAACGCGAGATATTTGACGGCTGAAAAATTTTACACGCAAGCCCACCTTATGGATCCGGCGGATCCTGCGCCGCTCCGCTATCTGGGCGAACTCTATCGCCATCACATCGGGGACTGGGATAGAGCGCGAACGACGTTCGAAGGGATACTAAGCATGCACGCTGACCCGCTATCACGCGCGGTCGCACTGCATGGTCTCGGCAAGATCACGATCCATGAGGGCGAGTTCAAAAAGGGACTCCGGCTGATGGAACAGTCCGTCGAGGAATATCCGCTTGCGCTCGCATATCGCAACCTTGCGGTGTACTGGAATTCTGAAGGTGATCTGGCGAAAGGCAACGAGTATACGCAGAAAGCCCTCGCTCTCGATCCCAGGGATCCCTACAACCTCGTTTTTGCTGCGGTCTTCATGGCCGCCTCCGGTCATGGCGATGAAGCTTTGAAGATCGCTCGAGCAAACATAGGGCTTTTACCTGCCTCCTACAATCTTGCCGCGATCTACGCACAAAACGGCCAGCGCGAAAAAGCGTTGGCATTTCTCAAACGCCACTTCTTCCAATACGAGCGTTACCAGGCGGTGCGCTCAAAGGAAATGATGGAAGCGCGCGTCGATGCAGTGTTTGATTCCTTGCGTGAAGATCCTGCTTTTGTGGCACTCACTCGCGACGCCGACGGCAGGATACCTATGCCCATGAAGTCCACAGACATCCATTCGGAAAATAAGTGATTGAGGCGTTAACCGTTTAAACGTGTGTTGCGTTTGGATTTTCGTATTTGGTTGCGAGGAGCTGGCGTACCAAATAGCCTAAGATACTCTGAAAACACAAAAAGCCGGTACTTTTTCCGTCCAGTAATTTCTCGAAGGATTTGCATTTTTTCAAACGTTCTAATGAGAGAGCTGGCTGACTGATGAGTGATGTCTAATTTCGCGGCAATTTGATTAGCGCTCATTACTGGTTGGGAGTAAAGGTATCTCAGTAACGCCTGTCCTTTGGGGGCTCGTTTCCCTAGTCGAAAGATTTTTTCCTCGCATTGATGTCGTAACTTTACGATCCTTTCAAAGGTTTGCTTACTGTTTGCGGCCGTTTCCGAGACACCTGTGAGGAAAAACTTGATCCAATGCTCAATATCGTTGGAGGTTCTCACTACCGTAAGAGCGTCGTAATACGCAGCTCTATTCCGTTCAAAAAAATCAGACAGGTACAGAGTTGGCTTTGTTAAAAGTTTCTTGTCGACCAAATAGAGTGTAATCATCAGTCTGCCAATTCGCCCGTTGCCGTCAAGAAACGGGTGGATGGTTTCAAATTGATAATGACTCACTGCGGTCCTGATCAAGTGAGGGATGGCGAGCTTGCTGTTGTGCCAGAACTTTTCAAGGTCCGTAAGCAGGTCTGGCAATTCTGGATACGATGGTGGAATGAAGACCGCATCTTTTAAGCCTGAACCTCCGATCCAATTCTGGCTTTTACGTATCTCACCAGGGTTGCGATGTTCGCCGCGTGCCCCAGACATTAGGATTTTATGCGCCTCGCGGAGCAGTCGCATGGAAAGCGGCAATCTCTCCAATGCGGCGATAGCATGATTCATGGCTTCCGTGTAATTGTGCACTTCGAACCAGTCGTTGCGCCTTTCCGGAGCGATCTCTTCTTCCGGCAAGACGGCTTCGTCAATGTTAGTTTGAGTGCCCTCGATTCTGCTCGAGGTAGTAGCCTCCTTGAGAACGTGCATCCGAATGAAGAAATCCACATCGGGTACGAGGTGCGAATAAGCATTCAGCTCGCCAAGAAGCCTAGTTGCCTCCTCCAATAACACATCGATGGTTGGATCGCTCCATCCAAAAGGGGCATTGATAGGTGTTGGAGTAAAACTCTTATATTGGTATTGTTGTCTATAACTTCCGGATTTGAATGGTTGACGCTGCATTAGGGACCGGGTACGAAGTTTACATATGGCATAGAGATATGTAAAGTAACGGCCCTAACTTTACATATGCAATCTTCAAATGTAAAGTTCTTAGACAGTCATTCCCGGCCGCACGCAATGGGAGTTGCCAAGCTAACAAACCTAAACACGGTTGTTCCCACCGAAAGCAAGTATGCGCGCGTGGAGCGAGAGCGGCGCTATTTGTTACAAGATTTGCCCGAGGGAATGACTCGGGCAAGCCGACACCTGCAAATAACCGACAACTACATTACGGGCACGCGAATGCGTCTCAGGAAAGTGCGCGATCCGCAGACAAATAAGTGGACCGTCAAGCTCACCCAGAAGTTTGTGCCTGACCCCGAAAACTTGGCGCGCGCGATAATCACCAACATTTATCTCAACGCGCTGGAAGCGGAAACGTTTGCCGTGTTTGAAGTAAACGAGATTCGAAAGAACCGTTACCCGTTTGAATTCGGAGGACGAAAGTTTTCGGTAGACATGTTTCTCGGTGATTTGTTCGGGTTAATATTGGCGGAAGTGGGTTTTGAAACGGATGAAGAGCTTGATAGTTTTTCCAAGCCGCCTTTTGCAATTGCGGACGTGACCAATATTGATCTATTCACGGGTGGCCGGCTATGTGAGTTAACGTTTGAGGAAATCCGAGAAGGGATTATGAAGAGCGGGATGGCACACTTAGGTTCCGCGCGGTAGCGCGCGGTAGATTGAAACGGCAAAGTAGGCAAAGGAAACACAAAGGTTCGCGAAGGGACTTGGCGCCCGTAATAATATGAATCGATACAATCAATTCTTATTCACGCTTGCATTGATCGGCTTTATTACCCTCACCGCATGCAAGAAGGCCTCTCCGTCGGCGGAGCAGACTGCTAAGAGCGTCGCCGGGGCGCCGGAGTATCAACATGCGGAGGGCGGCACCACGCCGCCGGGCGAAACCAAATACTTCAAAGGCTCGATTGGCAACACTCTTGGATTGCAGATGAAACTGGTGCGTGAAGGCGACAAACTCACCGGCTCATATTTCTATCAAAAGGTTGGTACGAAGCTCGACATGCGCGGCACCATTGACAAGGATGGTAATGTGGTCCTCGAAGAATTTGACGCAGGTGGTAAACAGACCGGCGCATTCAAAGGTACCTGGAAACTCGACGAGAACGGGCTAATCGAGATTGCCGGAAATTGGAGCAAGCCCAACAACGACAAGAAGACCGCGTTTTCTTTGCACCAGGAGCCGATCGAGTTTAGCGGCGCCGTAGAGATCGTTCTGCGACGGATCAAGGAAAATAATAAGAAACTAAAGTATGAAATCGATGCCGAGTATCCGCAGTTAACGGGCGCGGTAAATCCAAACTTCGAAAAGTTTAATCAAACCGTTCGCAGTTTGGTAATCAAAAAGGTTGGTGATTTTAAGAAGGACATGGCCCAACCTGAAGCGGGTGAAGCGCCGACTGAATCCACTGGTGAATCACCCACTGAATCCATGGGCAGTGACATCGGCACTGGCTACACAGTGGCGTTGGCAAAAGATGATCTAATAAGCATTCAGTTTGACGTGAGTAGTTATGAAGCCGGTGCAGCGCATCCGAATTCGTATTCGGAAGTTGTTAACTTTGATCTAAAGAACGGCAAGTCATTAAAACTCGCCGATCTGTTCCGGCCCGGATCCAAATACCTGCAAACTATCGCAGCTTATTGCATCGCGGAGCTAAAGAAACAGGCGAAAAAACAGGGTGCCGAGTCGATGCTTGATGACGACTGGATTCAGCGCGGTGCCGGACCCGATAATGAGAATTACAGCAGTTGGACCATAACCAGGACGGGTTTAGGCATTACTTTCGATTCTTATCAAGTGGCCCCGTACGCCGCCGGTCCGCAGCATGTTTTGGTGCCTTATTCAGCGCTGAAGGAAATGATTAAAGCTGACGGGCCTGTAGGACAATTTGTGAATTGAAAAGTAACGCAGACATACGTCTGTGGCTGCTGAGAGATATCTAACCACAGGCTGACGTCTGTGGTACTCAGCAAAAAGATGAATCGAATCGTGGGATTGTTTGTGATTGTTGGTGGTGTCTGCGCAATACTCATTGGCATCTTGATCTACTCAGGGGGATTCAATTGGTTCGGGAAGTTACCTGGTGACATTCATCATGAGGGCGAGCGAGTGCAGGTTTATATTCCAATCGTTTCAATGTTAATCGTATCGCTGGCGCTGAGTTTGATATTCTATTTGATTCGACGATTCTTCTAGCGTCACGATCACGATCCTTCCTGATTCGCTAAGCTGCCAATTCGGCAGTGAGAACAACAAAATTTGTAGAGGGCAAAGACTACACCGCCTCGGCCGCGCCAGCATTTGAGTAGTCCTGTGCATGAACGCGTGTGAAATAAACTGCGAGCACGAAAGCGAGAAACATAATTCCAGAACCGGTCCAAAAGGTTACGAACAGCGAGTAGTCGCTCATGAAGTGTGACTCGCCATCCGCGCCTCTGTAGGCAATTGCGCTGTGAATCAGGATGGCTGCCAACGCAGGGCCAACAGCTCTTGCCAAACTCGCCACCGACTGTGTCACGCCCAAAACGCTCCCCTGATCAGCGCGTCCCGCACTCTTCGATGCCAGGCTGGTTAGAGAAGGTGTGGACAAAGAGTTTCCAATTGAAAAAAGGCCGCCGCCAATTAGCAGCGCCAGTAATCCACCACTTGCCGGCCCAACAAAGGGAACGGCGAAAAGACTGCCGGCAAACAACATTGCCCCGACAATGACCAGCGGCAGCTCACCAAAGCGCTTCACCAATCGTCCAATCAATCCTCCCTGAATAATCACCGCGAGGATGCCCACGTAAGCGAAAAGATAACCATTGTGTTGCGCGTCGTAGCCAAAACGAAACATTGTGTAAAGCGAAAACGACGTGGTCATAATAGAGAAGGCGACGATGAACAGAAAGTAGATGACCAGCACAAAGCCGAGGCGGGGGTCCTTGAGTGATTTGATTAATTGTGACAAGCCTCGCCCACCTGCCGCCGATACACGCGCCGGGTGATCGCGCGTGACGGTTTCAGGCAGAGTGAAGTAAAGCAGCAGCGCATTTGCAAAGCACAGACCCGCAGCAAAAAGGAATGGTACTTCAATCCCCCAGCGGCTCAGTATGCCGCCGATGGCTGGTCCAAAAACAAACCCGAGACCAAAGGCTGCCCCAATAAGGCCCATACCTTTGGCGCGATCTTCTTTGGTCGTGATGTCCGCAATATAAGCCTGCGCAGTGGATATGTTTCCGCCGGTAATTCCGTCAAGGATGCGCCCCGCGAAAAGCATCCAGAGAGTAGTGGCGAAACCAAGAATTAAAAACCCGACGCCGGTGCCGATGATTGAAATCAGCAATACCGGACGCCTGCCGTACTTGTCTGATAGTCGTCCAAGCACCGGGGCGAAAATCAACTGCATGATCGAGTAGGAGGCGAACAGTAGTCCGACGGTGCGCGGAGTGGCATTAAACCGTGTGCCCTCAGCATAAAACGGCAGCACCGGGATGACGATACCGAAACCAACCAGATCGATGAATACTGTCGTGAAGATTACGACCAGCGGCGAACGCTTCATAGGATAGTGAATGGTAAATAGTGAATAGTAAAATCGTTAATCGTTGAGTAGTAAAAGTACTGTCAAAAGGAAGACAGGCCTTCTATTCACTATTAACGATGGCTCTAGAGTAGCTTAGCACTCTAAACAATGTGCTTTGCTACTCTAGAGCCTAACGATTTACCGCTTTATCTTCTTCGTCCACCCGAGATGGCGCGATCGACCGACGCCATTCCGCCGCCCGAAATCAGAAGGGCCAGCGATATCGCCAGCAGTGACATCGGATACTCAAGGCCCTGGGGCGCAAAAAAGTTTGGCCAGTGTACTCCGATCACGGCGGTCAGCATCGTGCAAGCGATCAGGAAGGCACCAACTCTCGTTAACAATCCGAATAAAACAAGGATGCCGCCAATTAACTCCGCGAATGCGGCGGCGCCCATCCAGAGCCAGGCAGGGCGCATGAAAGGGAACGGCGCTGGGAAAGCGGTGAATTTGGCAAGGCCCGGCCCATTGAAGCTGCCTAACACTATCTGTGCTCCATGGGCAACGAATATCGTTCCCATTGCCAAACGCAACGGCACCGGCAACCATGACGCGGACGTCGAGATCAATCTTCTAAACATCGCAAGAGATCCTTTCAGACTCGGAAACCTGGAAGAGCGCCCAAGATATTAACCACAGTGAGAGAAAACGAAAAGGAGAGGATTAAAACGGGGTGAAGATTAAAGGGTAAAGGTTAAGAAATCATGGTTCCCGGTTCTGCTTTTACCCGTTCCCCCGATTCTTAAGCTACGTGGGCCAACAATTTAGACACGATGGCCGGTTTTGGTTGAGCGCCTATAAGCCGGTCAACTAGTTTTCCGTCCTTGAAAATGAGCATAGTCGGAATACTCTGAATCTGAAATTGCGCAGCGCTGCGCTGATTGTCATCAACATTCAACTTTGCTATGCGATAACGACCGTTTGATTCAGCAGCAAGCTGATCCATAATTGGACCAACCATCCGGCATGGTCCGCACCAGGGGGCCCAGCAGTCCAGAAGCACCGGTCCGGGAGTGTTTAGAACGTCACGCTGAAAAGTCTCGTCAGTCACAATTAAAGGTTTATTCTGGGCTGCCTGCCCGGCATCTGCCGGCAACTCGAGAGGCTTACCGCATTTACCACATTTCGCGATGTGTCCGACTGCATTGCGAGGGTCGACACGATTCTTAGTCCTACAGTTGCTGCAAACTACTACACTCATCCTTTGTCTCCCTCAGAGAGTTACAGACATCAAAGCAGGGTATTCTTAAGGTTTCGCAACCTAGTCTGAGTGACGGGAAGAGTCAAAGTCCAGTCCCCATCGCGACCGGATCCCGATTCCGGTTTGGAAACGTGGGGTTGATCTCATTGGCCCTGGTTCGAGCGATGCGCTACGGAGGTATTAAGACGGAAAACTGAATCAGTATCCGCGAGTGCTCATTTAGACTGCTCGAACCGCTTCGTAGTAACATGCTTGCTATTGAAATCCACGTCGGTCCCAATTTCAAATGAGAAGACAAATGACTAGACGATATGTTTCGATCCCGAGCCTGGCCTTCTTAATCCTGGTTGCCGCGTTCTCAGCAGCAGCGCAAAGCAGCAAGCAGGATGGGGCGCCAGAAATCTCATTCATGGTTTCAATGCCAAAGCCGCACACTCACATGCTGGACGTTGGGGTGAGAATCAAAAATGGCGCCGGCGAACAAGTTGCCAATGAAGAAGTGCTGGTGATGCCGGTCTGGACGCCCGGTTCTTATCTAATTCGGGAATTTGCTCGCCATGTGCAGGACTTTGCTGCGACCGATGCGTCTGGTCAGCCACTCAAGTGGGAAAAGATCAACAAGGATTCGTGGCGTGTGTCAACGAATGGCTCTCGCGATTGGAGTGCCAGTTATCGAGTCTACGCAAATGAGCTTTCAGTCAGAACGAATGAGCTTAATTCGGAGCACGCCTTCTGGAATAACGCCGCGCTATTGATGTACCCCGAAGGATTTATCAAGGCGCCCTCAACTCTGCAGATACTCGCGCCTCAGCCGTGGAAGGTCTCTACCGGACCGCCGCCAGTGCCGGGCCAGAAGAACATGTTTCGAGCGGCGAATTTCGATATTCTTTACGACTCTCCGGTGGAAGTAAGTAACTTCAACACGCTCTCATTTGAAGTTAAGGGCGTGCCGCATCGGATCGTGATCGATGGCGAGGGTAACACCGACCCCGAGACCATGCGGGCCGATGTCAAGAAGATTGTCGAGACGGAAGTTGAGTTGATGGGGGGAGAGATTCCCTATCACGATTACACGTTCATTCTCCATTTGCGGTCGAATACGGGTGGCGGGCTCGAACACTTGAACTCGACCGCGCTCGGTTATCCTCGCTTTGGCTTTCGGCCTGCACCCAGCGAGGGTGTTAATTCAGCTGGACCCAATGCTCAGCTCTCGCGAAACTATCGAGGATTTCTTTCTTTGGTAGCGCATGAGTTTCTGCATCTATGGAACGTCAAGCGAATTCGTCCTGACGCGCTCGGACCCTTTGATTACACGAAAGAGAATTACATTAGGTTGCTCTGGGTTGCGGAAGGCATCACTGATTACTACGCCAGACTTGCTTTGAGAAGAGCAGGTCTGATTTCGGCTAAGGACTTTCTGGCGGAAAATGCAAGGGCTTTTCAGAATTTGCAAAACACACCGGGTCGTTTGGAGATGAGTGCCGAAGAATCGAGCTTTGATACCTGGATCAAGTATTACCGGCAGGACGAGAACTCCGTCAATTCGCAAGTAGACTATTACGACAAAGGCGCGATTCTTGGTTTGCTGCTGGATCTGGAGATTCGCCGGCAAAGCAAAGGATCAAAGTCGCTTGATGATGTGATGCGTTATCTCTACACGGAGTTTTACAAGAAGGATCGGAATTACACGCCGGAAGATTTTCAGAAAGCATGCGAGCTGATGGCCGGGGAGAGCCTCGAACAGTTTTTTGCAAAATATGTCCGAGGTCGCGAGGAGCTTGATTACAATTCTGCTTTGATTGCGGCCGGGCTGCGACTGGAAACAAGCGGATCCTCCGCTACCAGTAAGCCTGTTGAGAAGCCATATCTGGTTGCAGATTTGGCCCAGGAAGGTGATCGGCTAATGGTCCGTCGGGTCTACGCCGGTGCCCCGGCTTATGAACAGGGACTGAACACAGGCGATCAGATTGTTGCGCTCAACAACATGCGCGCGAATAAAGATTTCTTCGACGCTCGCGTCGCTGAGAAGCGTCCTGGTGATTTAGTGACCTTGACGATCTTCCGCTCAGACGACCTCAGCACGCTCCTCATCAAACTCGGCGGCCGAGTGGATCCCGTTTATCAAATAGTGGCTTTGGAAGACCCTTCTGACGAACAAAAGCGGACTTATCAATCATGGCTGGGTACGCCATTCACGAAATAGAGCGGAAAAGATAACTAGTTATTGGGGCTGGCATAAAAGCAACGATTGAGTCTGGGAGAGTTGGGCCGTTGGCAGATCCTTATCAGCACATCAAATTCAAGATCGAGGATCGCGTTGCGCGTGTGACTTTTGCGCGACCGCCTCTCAACATCTTCAATATCGCAATGATGCGAGAAGTGAATGACGCGCTTAACCAGTGTTCTCAGCAGCGTGAATTAGTTGGGGTTGTCTTCGATGCAGCAGAGGATTGCCGTGCTTTCAGTGCAGGAGTAGCGGTCGAAGAACATGCCGAAGAGACAATCTTTCAGATGCTCGATTCGTTCCATGCAATCTTTCGGAACATGGAACAGCTTGCCCGACCAACCGTCGCCGTGATTGACGGGCCCGCACTGGGCGGCGGGTGCGAATTGGTCGCTGCATGTGATATGGCCATCGCGAGCGAGCGGTCGCGCTTTGGCCAACCCGAGATCAAACTGGGAGTATTTCCTCCGGTAGCGGCTGTGCTGCTCCCGCAGACTATTGGGGACAAACGCGCACGCGAGTTAATTTTAACTGGTGAACTAGTTGATGCCGCAGAAGCAGCCCGTCTCGGGCTGGTTAATTATGTTGTGCCGGTTGACCAGCTCGAGCAAAAGACTTTTGAGCTGCTCTCCAGACTCCGAGAGCTTTCTGCCGCCGCGCTCGAACACGCCAAAAAAGCGATCGACCTGGGCCGAGGGAGATCGCTGGATTCAGCGCTCAAAGAGGTCGAGAACATGTATCTTCACGAATTGATGAAAACTCACGATGCAACCGAAGGCATCAATGCCTTCATCGAGAAACGTAAGCCGGTGTGGCGGAATCGATGACAACTAAGCGGACCCAGGAGAACTGGAGACCGGGAGAATCGGTGACAGGAAGAGCGGAGATAGTCTGGATGATCAAACGGCGCCGTCAAGCTGGCTACCGCTTGATTGTCAGTGTATCCCTCACTTTCATTATTGCCCTCGCTCCGGCTGGTGGCATTAGCGGCAGCCTTGCTCAGAAGAAGGCGACCAGGAGTGGATCACACACCAGTCATTCGCTCGCTGGGCTGTCTCCGGAAGCACACGAGATGGTGGAGCTCGCAAGTGCAGTGATTTGCAAGGAACGAATGAAAGATCCTAACGGCAGCGTTCCCATAG
>CAAGKR010210317.1_pt1 | contig 26282 bp, 20 predicted proteins | sample 2556971 | NCBI WGS metagenome assembly CAAGKR01 (sample SAMEA5207829, study PRJEB30636) | soil metagenome | biome: forest; feature: boreal; material: soil | place: USA | collected 2011-09 | depth 1 m | reverse complement strand
ATCCCGCTGGCGACGTTGATCGCCTGGAACACCGCGTCGATCGGTCCGTCGCCGGTGAAGGAGCCCGTCGCGGAGCCGCCCTCTGGCAGCGTCACCGACACCTTCGCGTGCGGCGAGCGCTGCGAGTGGTCCTCGACCTCGAACCACTCCAGGGCGTAGCCCGCGATCTCCTCGCGCAGCTCGTCGGTGACGAGCGCCTCGAGATCCATCGCCGTCACCTGCTTCTTGCGGTCGGCGATCTCCTTGAAGCGCTTGAACGCGGTGTTCAACGCCTGGCCGTCGAGCTCGAAGCCCATCTCCTCGAGCGCCTTGCTCAGCGCGTGACGCCCGGAGTGCTTGCCGAGCACGATCGAGTTGCTGCGCAGCCCGACGGTCGTGGCATCCATGATCTCGTAGGTGGTGCGCTCCTTGAGCACGCCGTCCTGGTGGATGCCGGCCTCGTGCGCGAACGCGTTGCGCCCGACGATCGCCTTGTTCGGCTGCACCTGATACCCGGTCAGGCGTGACACCAGCCGGCTGGTGCGCGCGATCTCGGTTGTCTCAGCGCCGGTCCAGAGCCCCAGGCTGGGCTCGCGTGTGTGCAGCAGCATCACGATCTCCTCGAGCGACGCGTTGCCGGCGCGCTCGCCGATGCCGTTGATCGCGCACTCGACCTGGCGACAGCCCGCTTCAAGGCCGGCCAGCGAGTTCGCGACCGCCAGGCCCAGGTCGTCGTGGCAGTGCACCGACACGACCACGTCGCGCAGGCCAGGCACCAGCCGGTAGAGCTCTTCGAACATCGCGCGGAACTCGCTCGGCATCGTGTAGCCGACGGTGTCGGGCACGTTGATCGTGGTGGCCCCCTCCTCCAAGGCGATCTGGATCACCTCGGCCATGTACTGCACGTCCGAGCGCGAGCCGTCCTCGGCGGAGAACTCGACGTCGTCGGTGTAGCCGCGCGCCTGCGCCACCGCCGCGCGCACCTGTCCCTTGACGTCCTCGCGCGTGGTCTGCAGCTTGCGCTCGATGTGGAGGTCGCTGGTGGCGATGACGATGTGGATGCGCGGGCGCTGCGAGTCGCGCACCGCATTCCACACCGCCTCGATGTCCTGCGCGCTCGTGCGCGCCAGCCCGCAGATCACGGGGCCTTCGACCTCCCGCGCGATCGCCTGCACCGACTCGAAGTCGCCGGGCGAGGTGATCGGGAAGCCGGCCTCGATCACGTCGACGCCGAGGCGCGCCAGCTGGTGGGCGATCTCGAGCTTTTCCTGCTTGTTCAGCGAGATCCCCGGCGACTGCTCGCCGTCGCGCAGCGTCGTGTCAAAGATCTTGACGCGGTCAGCCTCGTCGCGGCCTGCCTGCGCGCCGCCAACGCTACCGGCGTCCGTGTGCCCGTCGTGAGTGCTCATGTCGTTCGTGCTCCTTCTCTATCTCGCTTGCCGTTCCTCTCTGCTGTGTATGCGGCTACGCGGCCGCCACGCGCTATTCCCCCCGAGGGGGGAGCAGGAGAAGGAGCGAAAGAGATACCTGGAACGACATCTGGAGCGCAGGTTAGCACCGGCGTTGGGGAGCGACAAACTGGCCTACGGCGTCAAGACGACCTTGCCGACGTTGCGCCGCTCGGTGATCATGTTGTGTGCCGCGCCTGCTTCCTCGAAACTGAAGCTGCCGGCCACGACCGGATTGACCGTGCCGTCATCGAGCAGCTCGCGTAGCGCAGCGCTGACCTGGGCGCGCCGGCGCTCGTCTTGGGAGAGCGTGTACATGTTCAGGCCAATCACGGCCTTGGACGCGGACATCTGCTTGAGCATGTTGAAACGGGGCATACGCAGCGCGGTGCGCAGCGCGGCGATCGGGTTGCGCCGCTCACCGGAGACAACCCCGGAAGCGCCGAACGCGATCAGGCGCCCGCCACCGCCGAGCAACTCGTAGCTGCGCCGCAGGCTCTTACCACCGATCGCGTCCATGATCACGTCGAACTTAGGCAGGCCCTTCTCCCAGCCGCTCTGCGTGTAGTCGATCGCGTGGTCGAGGCCGAGTTCTTCGCAGCGCGCGTGCTTGCCGGGCGAGGCCGTGCCGTACACCTCGGCGCCCTGGCGCTTGGCGACCTGCGTCGCGGCAATGCCGACGCCGCCGGCAGCCGCATGGATCAGCACGCGTTCACCGGGCAGCAGGCTGCCGAAGCCGGCGAGCCCCATCCACGCCGTCCCGTAGTTGACGGGAATGGCCGCCCCCTGCTCGAACGTGAGCCTGTCTGGTAAAGGTATGACGCCGTCGGCGGGCACGACCACCTGCGAGGCGTAGCCGCCGAACTCGGTCCCGGCGATGACCCGTTGGCCATGATTGAGATCCCCCACCCCCTCGCCAAGCTCGAGGATCGTGCCAGCGACCTCATAGCCGACGACACATGGCGTGTTGGGGGCATCTGGATAGAAGCCCAAGCGCGCCATGATGTCTGCGAAGTTGATCCCAGCCGCGGCGACATCGATGCGCACCTGGCCGACGCCGAGGCCCGGGTCCGGGCGCTCCTGGACCTGGAGCACCCCGGGTCCCCCGTGCTTGGTGATGACTACCGCTCTCATCGCGGCGCAGCCTACCCGATTTAGTTAGTGAGTGCTAAGCGCCCCTAGCTTAGGTCGACCGACCAGCCGTTGACGAAACCGTCGGACGCGACGATCTCCTGCACAACCGCGTCCGCCACGGCAGCGTCGGTCGTGACGACCATCGCGGCAAGGCGCTCCTCTCCATCAGAGCGCCCGTCGGGTGTATGGCCCACGGCGGCGGATGAGATGTTGATCCCGTGCTGACCGAAGATCGTGCCGACGCGACCGATCATGCCCGGCAGGTCCTCATAGCGGAAGACGGTCACATAGGGCTCCAGCTCGATCGTCAGCCGCCTGCCCTGCACCTCGACTAGGTGGGGAACCTGATGGGGCCCGATGCCGGTGCCAGCCACAGCGACTCGCTCGGAGCCCGCGATCACCGTGACGCGGATCAGCTCGTTGAAGTCCTCGGCCTCGGAGACCGCCTTCTCCTCGAAGACGATCCCTCGCTGCTGGGCCATGGTCGGGGCGTTCACCAGGTTGACCTGCTCCTCGGTACGGCCATCGAGTGCTCCCACGATCACGGCGAGCCCAAGTAGACGTGTGTCGAACTCGGCAATGCGACCGAGGAAGGCCGCCTCGATGCGCTCCACCGAGCTGCCCTCGGCGAGCTCCATCGCCAAGCGCCCGAGCTGCGTGGCCAGCGGCAGGAAGGGACCAAGCGTCTCCATGTCCTCGGCGCCGATCGCCGGGATGTTGACGGCGGTGGAGACGACGCCACCCGTCAGTGCAGCGACGACCTGCTCGGCGCTTTGGTATCCCGCGCGGCCGGTGGCCTCCGCGGTAGAAGCACCTAGGTGAGGCGTGACGACGACGTTGGGATAGCCGAACAGCGGGTGCTCGGTCATCGGCTCTGACGGGAAGACGTCGAGCGCCGCGCCACCGAGCTTGCCCGAGTCCAGTGCCTCCTTCAGCGCCGCTTCGTCGATCAGGCCGCCGCGGGCGACGTTGAGCACACGCACACCGTCGCGCATCTTGGCGAAGGCCTCCGCGTTCAGGAAGTCTTCGGTCTCGGGCGTCTTAGGCAAATGGATGGTGATGAAGTCCGCCTGGGCGTAGATGTCCTCCGGGCTGTCCGCCTTCTCCACGCCGAGATCGCGGTAGCGCTCGGCGCTGACGAACGGGTCGAACGCGACCACGCGCATGCCGAAGCCGCGCGCACGCTGGGCAACCAGCTGGCCGATGCGCCCGAAGCCGAGGATCCCGAGCGTCTTCTCATACAGCTCCACACCGGAGTACTTCGAGCGATCCCATTTACCGGCGATCAGCGATTCGTAGGCCTGCGGGATGTTTCGTGCGAGCGCCAGCAGCAGCGCCATCGTGTGCTCAGCCGCGGTCACGACGTTGGACTCCGGCGCATTCGCCACGACGATCCCCCGCTTCGTGGCTGCCTCCACGTCGACGTTGTCCACGCCGACCCCGGCGCGGCCGATCGCGCGCAGGTTGGTGGCCCGCTCAATCAGCTCAGCGGTCAGCTTCGTGGCGGAGCGGATCACGATGCCGTGGTATTCGCCGATGCGCTCAGCCAGTTCCTCATCGGTCCAATCGACACCGATCTCGACATCGAAATGCTCGCGCAGCAGATCCACGCCCGAGTCGCCGATCTTCTCCTTGACTAGAACCTTCAGGCGCTCGTCGCTCATGACGTACTCCTTTCCACGATCCAGTCAACGCAAGCCGTGAGCGCCTGGATGTCGGCAGGGTCGACGGCCGGGAACATCCCAATCCGCAGCTGGTTGCGCCCCAGCTTGCGGTAGGGCTCGACATCGACGATCCCGTTGGCCCGCAGCGCCTGAGCGACCGCAGCAGCGTCAACCGCCTCGCTGAAGTCGATCGTGCCGACCACCAGCGAGCGCTTCGCGGGATCCGCCACGAACGGCGTCGTGTAGGCGGTCTCCTCGGCCCAGCTATACAGGTGCGCGGACGATGCCCGCGTGCGTGCGACACACCAGTCGAGGCCACCGCCGTCGAGCATCCAGCGGATCTGGTCTGCCAGCAGGAACAGTGTCGCGACCGCGGGCGTGTTGTAGGTCTGGTCTTTGCGCGAGTTCTCGAGGGCGGTGTGCAGAGAGAGGAATTCTGGGATCCAGCGCTCGGAGGCGTGCAGCGTCTCGATCCGCTCTTGGGCAGCGGGGCTGAGCAGCGCGATCCACAGCCCGCCATCGCCGGCGAAGCCCTTCTGCGGTGCGAAGTAGTAGGCATCGGCCTGAGAGATGTCGACCGGCAGGCCGCCCGCGCCCGAGGTGGCATCGATCGCAACGAGCGCACCGCCGGGTTGATTCGGATCCCCACCCACCCGCACGACCTGCGTCATCACGCCCGTGGAGGTCTCATTGTGTGCCCAACCGAGCAGGTCCACGCCACCCTCGGCGGCCTCTGAGCCGGCATCCACGGGATCGGGGGCGTCGCCCGGGTCGGCTGGGATCACGATCGGCTCGTCCAAGAACGGAGCACCCGTGGTGACGGTGGCGAACTTCTTGGAGAACTCGCCGAAGGCGAGGTGCAGCGAGCGGCGCCGTACGAGTCCGAAGGCAGCGGCGTCCCAGAAGGCGGTGGCGCCGCCGTTGCCGAGGGCCACCTCATAGCCATCGGGGAGAGCGAACAGCTCTCCCAGCCCGCTGCGGATTTCCCCCACGAGCGACTTGACCGGCTTCTGCCGGTGCGAGGTGCCCATCACGGAGGCGCCGTCGGAGGCGAGACGGGCGAGCGCCTCTGGGCGCACCTTCGAGGGGCCGCAACCGAAGTGCCCGTCGGCCGGCTTAAGCTCGCCGGGGATGATCAGCGAGGTGCTCTGCAGTGGTGATGAGCTCAGCGTCATGGGCTTCCTTCGTGGAATGTCGCAGATCGAAGAATGCCCAGGCGCGCGGCGGTGCTGCCTCATCGCTTCCCGGTGGTTGACTCCACCTCGAGCGCCAGTCGCGACGAGAAGAGCGAGTCTAGCTAACCCGCGAGACGCGTACGGGTAGCCGGCGTGGCAGTCCAGCCCTGCGGGAGACGGGTGGCGGCGACGCCGGCCGGGGAATCATCCGCGAGCACGCAATACTCGGGCGCGGGGCCCAGCACGAGCTGGCGTCGCAACAGCGCGGCCCGTGCAGGATCCATCCCGTCGCCGAGCAGGCCGCCGAACGTGGGCGGCTCGGCGCCCGCGGGTCGCTCCACCCACACGACAACGCGCTCCTCGCTGAGCTGCACGGAGCCCTCGAGAACCCGATAGAGGCCCCCCGCTGCCTCGCCCAAGCGGCGGGCCGCCTCGTCGTGGGCCGTTCGGTGCCCGTGGGCAACCGCGGCCTCGTTGAGCACACCCAAGGCCGCGAAGTCCTCGACCAGATACCAATCCTCGTAGCCTGCGGAACCGCCGAGCCACGGCAGCTCCGCCGCGTGGTAGCACACCGACCCGGCGAAGCCCTCGGGCGGCCGGGCGTTCAGCGAGCGGTGGAAGTGGGCGATCGCCTGCTCGTAGGTCCCGGGCTTGACGCCGGGAGCCTCGCGGTGCCACAGCAGGTAAGCGAGCATCGCGCCGAGTGCGTGTGCCTCCTCAAAAGGAGGGCTTGATCCAGTCCATGTGCGAGCGCAGCTCGCCACCCACATGCTCGACCTGCGTGTCCGCCTGCTCGGCGCGCATGCGCTTGAAATTCTCCTGGCCGGCGCGGTTCTCGGCAATCCACTCGCGCGCGAAGTCGCCGTCCTGGATCTCCTTGAGGATCTGTTTCATCGCGGCGCGCGTCTCGTCGGTGATCACGCGCTTGCCGCGCGTGTAGTCGCCGTACTCGGCCGTGTTCGAGATCGAGAAGCGCATCCCGGCCAGGCCCTTCTCGTACATCAGATCGGCGATCAGCTTGAGCTCGTGCAGGCACTCGAAGTAGGCCATCTCCGGGTCATAGCCCGCCTCGACGAGCGTGTCGAAGCCGGCCTGAACGAGCTCTGAGGCGCCGCCACACAGCACCGCCTGCTCGCCGAACAGATCGGTCTCGGTCTCGTCCTTGAAAGTCGTCTCGATCACGCCGCCGCGCGTACAGCCGATGCCCTTGGCGTACGCCAGCGCGAGCGCGCGAGCGTTGCCGGTGGCGTCCTGCTCGACCGCGATCAGCCCGGGGACGCCCGAGCCTTCGGTGAACTGGCGGCGCACGAGGTGGCCGGGTCCCTTCGGCGCGACCATGCCGACGTCTACTCCCGGGGGCGGCTCGATCTCTTTGTAGTGGATCGAGAAGCCGTGACCGAAGAGGATCATGTTGCCCTCGGCGATCCCGTCGCGGATCTCCTGCTCCCAGATGTCGTGGTGGCGCTCGTCCGGCAGCAGGATCACCACCAGATCTCCGCGGCTCGCCGCCTCGACGACCGAGAGAACCTCGAGGCCCTGCTCCTGAGCCTTGGCGACCGAGGCCGAGTCGGGCCGCAGTCCGACGAGCACTTTCACGCCGGAGTCCTTCAGGTTGAGCGCGTGGGCGTGGCCCTGAGAGCCGTAGCCGATGATTGCGATGGTCTTGCCGCCAAGGAGGTTTAGGTCTGCGTCGTCGTCATAGATCATTGGACCGCGCAGGCTATCGCGTCGGCGCGTGGCTCAGGCGCTCGCGGAGGCGACGATCGTAAGGGCGGGGACCTCAAGGCTGCCATCGGCGGCTTCGTAGGGCGCGAAGCGCTCCCTCACCGCCTGCTCGATCTCCTCGATCTCGCCCGACGGGCGCGAAAGCACGGCGTCGTGGAAGCTGCGAGACAGGTCAAGCGTGGTCTCCCACAGATCCGTGAAGCCGGGGTGGCGGCGCAGTAGGCCGATCGTCTGTACGGCGATCTCGGCGAAGCCCGCCTTCTCGAGCAGCTGCCTGACCTCCTCAACGCTGCCGAGTGCGAACGGCCCGGGCGTGCCGGGCGCGGGCGGCGCCACCAGGCCGCGTTCGCGCAGCTCTGCGCTGGGTAGCTGCGCCCACGGGTTGTGCTCGATCGCGTCCCACACGGCGAGCGCGAGGCAGCCGCCCGGGCGCAGCACGCGGCGTGTCTCGATCAGCGCCGCGAGAGGATCGGCCATCAGCATGTAGCCCCAGCGGCAAAGCACCGCATCGACGCTGGCCACCGGAAGGTCTATCCATTCGGCGTTCAGCACCTGGAACTCGACGTTGGAGAGGCCAAGCTGCGCGGCTCGCTCGCGAGCGCTGGCGAGCATCGCCTCAGCCTGGTCTGAGACGACCACCCCGCCCATGGGCGCGACCAGCTCCGCAGCCAGCATGCCTGTCTCGCCGAGACCAGCCGCCAGCTCGAGCACACGCCCTCCGGGCTGTGGCACGATCGCGTCGATCATCCAGTGCGAGACCGGTGCGCTGAATTCACGCAGCGCCTCCTGCTGGCGCGTCCAACCGGGCGCCGCCTCTTCCCAGCCCTGCAGGCTGGCCTCGCGGTGGGCATTCGGATCGAAGCTCATATGAGCTCTTTGCGTAGGAGCTTGCCCGAACGAGTACGCGGCAGCGGCCCGGGATCCAGGATCACCAGCTTGGGCACCTTGTGTGGGGCGAGACCGCGGGCACAATGAGCGCGCAACGCCTCTCCCTCCAGTCGTGCCCCTGGCCGGGCCACCACGATCGCCGTGACGGCCTCTCCCCAGCGCGGGTCGGGACGACCAAGGACCGCCGCCTCGAGCACGTCGGGATGAGCCTCCAGCACCGCCTCGACCTCGGCGGGCGCGATGTTCTCGCCACCGCTGACGATCGTGTCGGCCTTGCGTCCGGTGACGTGCAGCCGGCCGTCCTCGTCGATGACGCCCAGATCACCGGTTCGCAGCCAACCGTCGCCGTCAGCCGATCCCGGCGCGACGGTTGGACCAGCGACCATGATCTCACCGTCTGAAGTGGTCTGAATGCGAGTGCAGAACAGCGGCGGCCCGCCCGTGGAATCGCCCTGCGCGACGGTCGCGAGGGGTGTCGTCGTGACCTGCGAGCAGGCCTCAGTGAGGCCGTAGGTGAGCGAGACCGGCACACCGGCCGTGCGCGCACGAGCAACGAGCGCCGTGGGCACGGGCCCACCGCCGGTCAGCGCACAACGGAGCGCTGGTGGTCGCTCGAGACCGGCGTCGAGCAGGCGCGCAAGCGTAGTCGCGACGACGCTCATGAGCGTAATGTCCTGCTTGCGTAAGGCGTGCAGAACGGCGTCGGTATCGAAGCGCTCATGGAGGACCGCGGTCGTGGCGTAGATCGTGGAGCGCAAGAGAATCGAGAGACCTCCGACATGGGCGAGCGGCAGCGCGCACAGCCAGCGCTCGCGGGGACCGAGGCCGAGGGCGACAGCCGAACCGAGAGCGCTCCAAAGGAAGTTGCCATAGGTCAGCTCGATCGGCTTGGGGGCCGAGGTGGTACCGGAGGTGTGGATCACGACCGCGACGGCGTCGAGGTCGTGAAAGACGCGATCCGGCGGCTCGCCTCCGTCGGACAGGCCGACCGGGTAAGAACACAACGGCTCATCAACGAGCACGCTTGCTCCCGCAGCGATCCGCGCCCGTTCTTCGGCAGAGAGGCGCAGGTCCAAGGGAACCGCGATGGCGCCAAGCAGGAAACACGCATGTAGGGCCTGCGCGAACGCGACCCCCGGGGGCAGCGCGATCGCGACACGCTCTCCGGGACATGCTCCACGCTGCGCGAGCTCGCCCACCCCCAGGCGTGCTGCTTGCCAAAGCTCGGCATAGGAAAGTCGCGCCTCCGGAGTCTGGAGTGCTGTGACATTCGGCACCGAGTTCGCAGCGCGCTGCAGCCATCCCTCGACGATCATCGTCCACAGGCTAGCCTTCATCCCGCCCATCTCCCACATCGGCCCGGAGGAACGTTTGTCCACCACCATCTGGATCGCCGCCGACGAGTACGAAGACATCCGCTATGAGAAGTCCGCCGCGCCCGATGAGGGGATCGCGAAGATCACGATCGCGCGCCCGGAGGTACGCAACGCCTTTCGCCCGCGCACGATCATCGAGATCTCCCAGGCCCTCGAGGACGCCCGCGAGGACACCGAGATCGGCGTGATCGTGCTGACCGGCGAGGGCCCCGACGCGTTCTGCTCCGGGGGCGACCAGCGCGTGCGCGGTGACTCGGGCTACCTGGCCGACGACGAGGCCGGCGATCCGGATCCCACCCGCCCGGGCCGCTTTCACGTCACGGATCTGCACATCCAGATCCGCCGCATGCCCAAGCCCGTCGTGGCGATGGTGGCCGGCTATGCGATCGGGGGTGGGCACGTCCTGCATCTCGTCTGCGATCTGACGATCGCAGCCGACAACGCCCGCTTCGGCCAGGTCGGACCGAAGGTCGGCTCGTTCGACGGCGGCTTCGGCGCGGGCCTGCTCGCGAACCTCGTGGGGCCCAAGAAGGCCAAGGAGATCTGGTTCCTCTGCCGGCAGTACTCCGCCGTGCAGGCGCGCGATATGGGCATGGTCAACACCGTTGTGCCGCTCGAGCGCCTGGAGGAGGAGACGGTCGCCTGGTGCAAGGAGATGCTCGCGCTCTCCCCCTTCTCGCTGCGCCTGTTGAAGGCGAGCTTCAACGCCGCCGAGGACGGGCTGTCCGGCATACAGCAGCTCGCGCACGACACGAACCTCCTGTTCTACGGCAGCGAGGAGGCCCAGGAGGGCCGCGACGCTTACCGCGAGAAGCGCAAACCGGACTTCTCGCGCTTTCCCAAGCGGGCCTAGCGATGGGTGCGGTACGCATCTGGGTGATGGCAGCTCGTGTGCGCACGCTGCCGGCCGCCGTGGCGCCCGTGCTCGTAGGCACATCGCTGGCTCTAGGGGCAGACCACTTTCGGGCGCTCGCGTTCGTCGCGGCGCTACTGGGAGCCGTATTCATCCAGGTCGGCACGAACCTTTCCAACGACTACTCCGACGCGCGGCGCGGCGCCGACACCGAGGACCGGCTGGGACCTGTCAGGGTGACCGCCGGGGGACTCGTGCCGCCAAGCCAGGTGCTGCTGGCGACGTACGTGACGTTCGGCCTGGCGGTGGCATGCGGCGCGTACCTGGTAGCGGTTGCCGGGCCCGAGCTGCTAGCCGTGGGTGCCGCGTCGATCCTCGCCGGAGTCCTCTACACCGGGGGGCCGCGACCATATGGCTATGAGGGGCTGGGCGAGGTCTTCGTGTTCCTGTTCTTCGGCATCGTCGCCGTCGCGGGCTCGTACTTCGTGCAGGTTCAGCACCTGCCGTGGCAGGCGTTCGTGTGCGCTGTGCCAGTCGGCCTGCTGGCGAGCGCGATCCTGGTCGTCAACAACGTGCGGGATCTGGAGACCGACCGGCGCGCGGGCAAGCGCACGCTCGCGGTGCGGCTGGGCCGCGAGCGCACACGGAGGCTGTACACGGCGATGCTCGCGGGCGCGTTCGTCGTGGCGCCGCTGCCGTGGGCGTTCGGCTCGATGAGCGCGTGGCTGCTGCTCAGCTGGCTGACGATCCCGGTTGCGGCGGGCGTCGTGCGCATCGTGCGCACGCGCACCGACGGACCATCGCTGAACGGCGCGCTCGCGAAAACCGGTGCGACGCAGCTGCTGTTCTGCCTGCTCTACTCGGCGGGCATCCTGGCGAGCGGCGGCATCGGCACTTGAAGCTCGACGTACAGCGGCACACGCTGGCGTTCAAACGCCCCGTGGAAACAGCCTACGGCGTGCTGGCCGAGCGGGAGCTGCTGGCAATCACGCTGACTGGCGAAGACGGCATAGACAGCTACGGTGAGGCGTCCCCGCTCGAGCCCTACGACGGGGTGAGCCTGCAGCGCGTGCAGGCCGCCCTCGAAAGCTATGTGCCGGTGCTCGCCGAGCCCGGGCAGATGAACGGAGCGCAGCTGATCGAGGCGTGCCGGCGCGCCGGCGACGTGCCGGCAGCGCTCGCGGCGATCGACCTGGCACTGTGGGATCGCGCCGGGCGCCTGCGCGGGCTGCCGGTCGCAGCGCTGCTGACCGATGACCCGGCGCCGCACGTGCCGGTCAACGCGACGATCTCTTCGCGGGACCGTGCGAGCGTCGCCGAGGACACCGCACGGGCGGTGCGCGAAGGCTTTGACTGCGTGAAGCTGAAGGTCGCCGTCGGTGACGACGCCGGGCGGGTCGCCGCAGCGCGCGCCGCCGCCGGCCCGGAGGTCGCACTGCGCCTGGACGCCAACGGTGGCTGGGAGGTCGAGCAGGCGGTGCGCACGATCGATGCACTGGCGCCCGCCGGCCTGGAGCTGGTCGAGGAGCCCGTCCACGGGCTGCACGGTGTGCGCGAAGTCCGTGAGCGCGTGGCCGTACGCGTGTCGATCGACGAGACGGCGGCCGAGCACGGGGCGCTCGGCGCGGGCGTGGCCGACGCGGTGTGCCTGAAGATCTCGCGCTGCGGGGGCATCGGCGGCCTGATCGCCGCAGCGGCGCTCGTGCGTGCGTCGGGCGCAGAGCCTTACATCGCCTCGACGTTCGACGGGCCGCTGGGCGTCGCCGCGGGCGTGCACGCAGCCGCGGCGCTGGCCTCGCGCGGTGCCGTGCCGCACTGCGGCCTGGCAACGCTTGCGATGTTCGCCGACATCGAGGACCCGCTGCCCGCCCGCGACGGGCGCATCGAGCTGCCGCACGGGCCGGGGCTGGGCGTCGCGCCGCTTTAGCGTCCAATACCGGCCTAAACGTCCGGGGCTTCAGAGGCGCGGTGCGCGGCCTGAGGAGCTTTCGGGCGCGCTTACTCGGGCAGGCCCGTGAAAGTTGCGCGCGGTGCTGGGAGGTCTGCCTCGAGGAGTCCCTCGACCGCCTCCACCGGAGCGGGTTTGCTCAACAAGGCTCCCTGAGCCATCGTGCAACCCATTGCCCGGAGAGCGCTCAGCTGCTCGTCCGTCTCGACTCCCGTGGCGATCACCGTCAGCGAGTGCTCACGCCCGACGGTGAGGATGGCCTCCAGCAACCAGCTGCGGTATGCCTCGTCTTCGGAGGGAGAAAGCGAGTTCCTGTCCACCCGCAGTGAATCGAGCGGCACCTGTCCCAGGTCAGAGTGATGGGCGTATCCCTCACTGCCGAAGTCGTCGATCGCGATGCGCACGCCCAGCTGCTTGATCCGCGCTAGACGCTGGGCGGCCGCTTGAAGGTCGCGCATCACCGTGGTCTCAGCGATCTCGAGCGTGAGCAACGAGGGCTCTATCCCAGACTGCTGCAGCGCTCGCTGAACGTCCGTGGCGAAACCGTCGCGGTTCAGCTGCGCGGCCGACACTTTCACCGAGATGCCGGCGGGATGGCCCGTCACGTTCCATGCCGCAGCTCGGGTGCAGGCCTCTTCGAGCATCCAGCGGCCGATCGGGACGATCAGCCCGGTATCCTCGGCCAGCTGGATGAAGTCTCCAGCTGCCAGGACTCCCTGCGCGGGATGCTGCCAGCGGATGAGCGCCTGCAGACCCACCGCCCTGCGGGTGCCCAGATCGTAGATCGGCTGGTAGAGAAGGAAGAATTGCGTCTCCTGTATCGCGATGTTCAGCTCGGCCTCGAGTACCGCGCGACCCTCGATGATCGTGCGCATGTTGGCGTTGAAGAGCGTGTAGCGATCCTTGCCCGCGGCCTTGGCTGAGGTCAGGGCCAGGTGCGCGTCGCGCAATAGGTCATCGACGGTCGCGTAGCGGCCAAAGGCAACGCCGATGCTCGCGGTCAGGACAAAGCTTGGCCCAAAATCGTCAAGTTCGACAGGCTGGTGCAGAGCCTCGATCATGCGCTGGGCGAGGGAGTCCAGTCGCACCCCGCGGGCGGCTGACTCGACCAGCACCACGAACTCGTCTCCTCCGAGACGGCCCACGGTGTCGTGTGCTCGCACCACCCCCTCCAGCCGTTCCCCGACGATCCTCAGAAGCTGGTCACTGGCTGCCTGCCCGAGCTTTTCGTTGACCTCCCTGAGCCGGTCGATGTCGACGAACAAGGCGCCCGCCAGCATTCCCGAATCGCGCCCCGCGCGGGCGACCATGCGCTCGGCACGGTCGAGCGTGAGCGTGCGGTTGGGCAGGCCCGTCAGCACGTCGTAGAGATCTTCACCGGGCAGCTCGCTCCTCTGAAGCACCGGCGCCTGCGGGCGAGCAGCGCCAAGGACGAACACAAGCAACCCGAGCAGTGCGCTCAACACGATTCCAGCGATCAACAGAGCGAGCGCATCCCCGTCTGTGAACACGCCGCCGCCGGCTGGCCCTCCGAAGCTCCTGATGGCCCATCCGTTCTGGAGGTTCGTCGCCAGGCTCTGTGCGTCACGCTGCGGGGTGCCTTCGGTAAAGGCCACGCTCGCCGGTCCGGTCCGGTAGCGGAGCCGCACGGCGCTGCCCGGGTGACCATGCAGGGCTGCTCGCAACACGACACCGGGCAGAAGCACCTCGTGGAGCCACCCCACGAACGCCGCCCTGCGGCCCACCACCGAGGACGGCAGCACGCCGCGGTACACGGGCGTCACGATTTCCAAGGCCTTGCCCCGCGCGGGCGCGCTGTAGATACTCACTCCAGAATCCCGCGAGGACAGCAGTCCGGGCGTCACCGTGCAGTGGCCGCCGCCAACAGCCAAACCGTGCGCGGAGCTCCTCGAAAGCTGGGCGACGGCCGAGCAGTAGTAAGAAGGCTTTGCGGCCGAGCCGGTCCGGCTACCGGAAGCTTTGGCTAGGGCTGAGCTCCCCGCCAGCGGCCTGAGCCCACGCACGGTGCCTGCGGCTGCGGTGGAGGCAGGTTGCGGTGTGCGGAGGTATGCCACGAAACCGAGCTTCTGGAGCTCGGGATAACGATGCAGCGCGTGCGTCCATCTCATCCACCCGGAGAATTCGCCAGGAGTTGCTTTCGGGTTACCGGCAAAGAATGTGCTCGAACTTTCAACGAGGTCTTCCTCGTGCTGGAGCGCCACCTTCACGCTCGAAGCGATCCCCGTGGCGGTCACGCTCAAATGGAACGCCTGGCGTGTCTGGGCAGCGTCGTTACGCGCCACGGCGTGCGCTCCGAGTACCGAGCCTGCCACTCCTGCCGCCACGCAGAGAACCGCCACCGCACTCCACACGGGATTGCGGCCCTGGACCAGGTGCTTGAAGCTCGCAAGCCCGTCCTTCTTTGAGCTGGGCGGCGGGATCAGATCCGAGCTGGGCGGCATGATCAGGTCCGCGCCCCCATCTGAGCTCTGCACCATGGGCACAGACGGGACTGGCCCTTGACCGCCCTGCTCGCCGGGGCCGTCAATGGGCCCGCCTGCGGAAGGGCCAGCGGCGCGCTCGGGCTCGGGGTCGTTTTGGGCGGTTTCGCTATCTGACATGGCGATCTAGTGTGTCCCCAACATGCGCATACGCGCTCCTGGTGGCGTTATCGGCCCGAATGGGAATGTCTTGAGTCATGCACGCGTGGAGCAAATGACTGATGTGGGTGAGTGGCGCAGGTCAGGACCAACGCGAAACATGCTCGGCTATCGCGGCCGGGTTCTCCAGCGGCAGGCAATGACCACCGGGAACGACCACCAGCTTCGCATCTGCCAGCAGCTCAACCATCTGGCGCCCCAGCGCCTGGAACTTGGCGTCGCGCTCGCCGGCAAGAACCATCACGGGCATCTGTAGCTCCGCGAGCCGGTCCCACAGCGGCGCCATCTCCCCCGTGCCGATCCCACGCAGAACCCAGGCCAGTGCATCCGGGTCGTTGCGAAGCATCTCCTCGCGCGCCATAGCACCAACCTCGGGAGGATCTCCGGCGAACAAAGGCTGGGTGCGCCAGCGCTCGATGAAGGAATCGAACCCCGCCCACCCCCCGCGCTCGAGCTCGTCCGCTAGCCGGTGGTCGGCAAGCCGCCGCGCGGCTCGCTTGGCTTCGTCCTCAATGCCCGCTGTAGTGGAGATGAGCACGAGTCGTGCCACACGCTCGGGCGCGGCGAGTGCGACATGCAGCGCTACGCGTCCACCCATCGAGTATCCGCTCAGCGTGAAGCACTCCGGAGCCGCTTCGAGCACGTTCGCCACGCACCCGGCGAACGTGATTGGGCGCTCAGCGTTCGCGGCCTCCCCGTGCCCAGGGAGGTCCAGAGCCAGCGGCAGGTAGCGTTCGGGATGCAACCGGCCCACCACGCCGTCCCAGGCGCGGTGGGTGCCGCTGAACCCGTGCAACAGAACGACGCTCTCCGGCACACCGCCATCCTATGACCCCAACCACTGACACCTACCTGCTGCTGCGCGCGTTCGTCGACGAGCTTGCGCGCTGCGGGATGAGTGCCGCCTGCACCTCGCCGGGGTCGCGGTGTGCACCGCTTGTGCTGACGCTTGCGCGCGAGGAGCGATTGCGCTGCTACTCGCACATAGACGAGCGCTGCGCTGGCTTCTTCGCGCTTGGACTAGCGAAGGCATCAGGTCTTCCAGTGGCCGTCGCCTGCACCTCCGGGACGGCCGCCGCGGAGCTGCTGCCGGCGGTGATCGAGGCGCATGAGGCACGCGTGCCGTTGCTCCTGCTCACCGCCGACCGTCCGCCAGAGCTGCGCGAGACCGGCGCGGGGCAGACGATCGACCAGCTCAAGCTCTATGGCGGGGCCGCCAAGTGGTTCTTCGAGGTCGGTACCCACGAAGATGCGTCTCCCGCGCGGGTGCGCTGGATCAGGGCGCTCGCGTGCCGCGCCTACTGGACCGCACTAGAAGGCCGCCCGGGAGTCGTGCACCTGAACTTCTCCCTGCGCGAGCCGCTGGTGACCGACGCCACACTCCCGGTCGACGCGACATCTAGACCGGGCGGACGGCCATACGTGCGCCGCCCGCCGACGCCGCCTGTCGGCGAAACGCGGCTAGGAGAACTCGTCGCCGAAGCGCGACGCGGCGTCCTCGTCGCCGGGCGTCACGAGCGCGATACGCCGCTGGGAAGCGCCGCCGCCTCATTTTGTGAGGCGATCGGATGGCCCCTGTTGGCGGACCCGTTGTCCGCGGCGCGGCGCGGCGCCTGCGCCGTCGCACACTACGACGCGCTGCTGCGCGACGATTCGTTCGCCGCCTCTCATCGCCCTGACTTCGTGCTGCGCGTCGGGGATCTGCCTGTCTCAAAGCCGCTGCGTACATGGCTCGCGGGCTTGGAGAACGTGCACCAGGTGGCGCTCGACCCCGAGGGCGCCTGGCAAGACCCCGCATCGGTACTCAGCGACTCGCTCGCGCTGGAGCCCGCGGCAGCGCTGTCCGCACTGACCGCGTCCACGACGACCACCGCTGGCAGCAAGACCGCGCAAACCGAGCCCCCCCTCTCCCCCGCTGACCCGGACTGGCTCGCGAGCTGGCGCAGTGCCGATGAGCAGGCGGCCGAGGCGATCCTCGGGACCCTCGACAGCGACGGGCTCGACGAGCCGTCCGTCGCGGTCGAGCTGGGCGTGCTGCTGCCTCAGGAGGCAACCCTGTTCGTCGCCTCATCGATGCCAGTCCGCGACATCGAGACGTTCTGGCCAGTGCGCGACGATCCCCCGCGCGTGCTGTGCAACCGCGGCGCCAACGGCATCGACGGCACCGTCTCCAGCGCATTCGGGGCAGCAGCCGTCGGGGAAGGCTCGGTAGTCCTATTGATCGGCGACGTCGCGCTCACCCACGACATCGGTGGCCTGCTCGCCGCCACGCGCCTAGGGCTGAAGCTGACGATTGTGCTGCTCGACAACGGTGGTGGGGGGATCTTCGACTTCCTGCCCGTATCTAATGCCGCGATGGCGCAACAGAACGACATCTATATCCGCCACATCGCCACTCCTACGGGCCTCGACTTCGCAAAGGCCGCCGCGCTGTACGGCATGGCGCACGAGCGCGCGGACACGACCACCGAGTTCCGCGCCGCGATGGAGCAAGCGTTGTCGCCCAAGGCGGGCTCTACGATCGTGCACGTACACACCGATCGCGCGCGTAACGTAGAGCTGCACGGCCGCGTGTGGAGCGCCGTGGCGCAGGCGTGTGCGCCTGCACAAACGAGAGGGGCCCGGTGAGCGCCGGTGCCGCATACCGCTGGGGTCGCATGTTCGCCCGCCACAGGCGGATCGTGCTCAGCGTATGGGTGATCCTGCTCGTCGCCTGCGTGGCGCTGTACCCATCGCTGCAACGCTCGCTGGGAGCGCCCAACTATGGCGTCGACGGCGCGGAGTCATCGCGCGCCGCGCAGCTGCTCGAACAGCGGTTCCCCGGGCACGGCGCCGAGCAGGACGTGCTGGTGTTCTACTCCAAGACCGGCCACTCAAGCGAAGCGAGCTTTCGCGCGGTGGTCGCCCGTGCGCTGGTTCTGGCGCGCCGCCAAAGCTACGTGCGCGGCGTGGCTGGGCCCTATGAAAAGGGCGCAAAGGGCCAGATATCCGCCGACGGGCACGCCGCGATCGCGCTGGTGGGCATCGCCGGCGACCCCCGCGCACTGGTGCAGCGCGCGGAGGACCTGCGCCATGCCGTGGAACCGCTCGCGCGCCCGAGCTTGAACGTGTGGCTGACGGGGTACTCCCCCGTCGCCAAGGACATCACGACGGTGGAGAACGAAGACGTCGAGCGGGCCGAGACGATCGGTGTGCCGATCGCGCTTGTGATCCTGCTGCTGGCGCTGGGGACGGCGGTCGCCGCGGTGGTGCCGCTGGCGCTGGCGGGCAGCGGCCTGCTGCTGACCTATGGAACGCTCGCGCTGATCGCGAAGGCGCTCACGTTCGACAGCTTCCTGACGACGATCGTGACGATGATCGGCGTCGGGATCGGGATCGACTACGCGCTGTTCATCGTCAGCCGCTTCCGCGAGGAGCTGGCGCACAGGATGCGCGCTGGGCATGGAGCGGACGCAAAGGATCAGGTGGAGGATGCAGTGGGGGCGGCGATCGCAAGCTCGGGTCGCACGATCCTGTTCTCCGGCGTGATCGTGGCGCTTGCGCTCACGACGCTAGTCGTGATCAGAACGCCGACGTACCGCGAGTTCGCGCTCGGCGCCGCGCTGGTCGTGATCTGCACAATGATCGCCGCGCTGACGCTACTGCCCGCGCTACTGGCAGCGCTGGGGGCGCGCATCAACCGGGGCGCGCTGCCGGAGCGGCTGCAGCCGCGGGACGCACGAACGCAGGTCACGGACGGGCACGGCGTGTGGGCGCGGTGGGCGCTCGCGGTGATGCGCCGGCCGGTGCTCGCGGCGAGCGTGATCGCCGCAGCGCTGATCCTCGCGGCCACACCAGTGCTGAAGCTGCGCACGGGCGTGGACTTCGGCATCCGCTCGCTGGGAGACACTCCCTCGGGCAAGGGCGAGCAGGTGCTGGCACGCTCGTTCGGCGCGGGCACGCTGGCGCCGATCGAGATCGTCCTCGACACGCCGGGCAGGCACCCGATCAGTCAATCCCAGCAGGCCCGCGTGGCAAGGCTCGCGAGCGAGCTGACTCCCACCGCGCTGGGTGGCGTCGCCGGGGTGGCCGTGACCGACGGCCGCGACGCGGCCCTGCTGACCGTGGCGCCCACCACGCCGGTCGACTCATACGCCTCCGAACAGCTCGTGCGCCACATCCGCACGACGCTCGTACCACGCATCCTGGCCGGCGGAGGACTTGACGTGGCGGTCGGCGGGGCGACGGCGAAGATCGTGGATCTGACCGATATCACGCAGGCGAAAGTCCCGCTCGTGCTCACCCTGATCCTGGTGCTGTCGCTGCTGTTCCTGATGGCCGTGTTCCGCAGCGTGGTGCTGCCCGTGAAGGCGGTGATCATGAACCTGCTCGCGACGGGAGCGACGGTGGGAATCGTGATCTTCATCTTCCAGGAGGGACACGGAGAGAGGCTGCTGGGGTTCACCAGCACCGGCTTCATTCAGGTGTATCTGCCGCTCAGCATCTTCGCGCTGCTGTTTGGCCTCTCGATGGACTATGAGGTCTTCCTGATTCGCCGCATGCGCGAGACGTGGCTGCAAACCAAAGACAACGAGCTCGCCGTCGCGACCGGCGTGGAGCACACTGCCCGCCCGATCTCGGCGGCCGCCGCGATCATGGTCGCGGTGTTCGGCAGCTTCGCCACCGCAGGCGTGCTCGAACTCAAGCAATTCGGGCTGGGCCTCGCACTCGCGATCGCGATCGACGCGACCCTGATCCGCCTCGTGCTCGTGCCAGCCCTGATGCGCCTGTTCGGCGCCCGCAACTGGTGGCTGCCGCGCCTGCGCTCAGGGACGGATCTCAACCCGCCAGAAGCGGCAGCAGAGCCTGAAGCTTGACCTCGGTCTCGGCCAGCTCGCTCGCCGGAGCAGAGTCGCGCACGATGCCGTTGCCGGCGTAGCAGCGGGCGACACCGCCACGCAACAGTGCGCAACGCAGAGCCACGCAGAACTCGCCATCGCCGGTCCCGTCTGTCCACCCGACGGGACCTGAGTACCAGCCCCGGTCCAGCCCCTCAAGTGCGGGAATCAGATGCAGCGCCGACTGTGCCGGCTCGCCGCCAACCGCTGGCGTCGGGTGCATCAGCCCGGCCAGCTTCAGCGCCTCAATTGGAGCAGCCAGCTGGGCGCGAATCGGCGTCGCCAAGTGCTGGATGTTGGCAATCCTCACAAGCTCCGGCTCGGGAGCGGCAGCGACCCATACCGCATGAGGACGTAGCGTCCGCTCGATCCTCCGCGCGACGATGGCGTGCTCTTCACGGTAGCTCTCGTCGCGCAGCAGCTGCTCGCCCAGGTGATCATCGACAGCGGGATCAGCGCTGCGCCGAGTCGACCCGGCCAGCGCCAGCGTGCTTACGCGATGACCCTCGCGGCGCACCAGCAACTCGGGGCTCGCGGCCACGAGCGTCGCGTCGCCGCGTCCCACGCAAAAAACAAAGCAGGAGGGAAACGCCTCGCGCAGCACGCCGAACACCGCACCCGGGTCGTAGTCCGGAGCCCCCCCACCCGCGTGGACCTGCACCTCGCGGGCCAGCACGATCTTCTCGATCTCGCCCCCCTCGATAAGCGTCACCGCACGCGCCACAGCCGCCTCGTAGTGCTCCGGCGGCATCGCGCTCGCTACCTGATAGCGCCCCACCGGCGCTGGGTCGAGTAGAGCGAGCTCCTGCGCCCGCAGCTCGCTCAAGCGTCGCTCCAGTCCCACCAGCAACTCACCGGCAAGGTCATCCGGACAGGCCATTGCCGCCAGCGTCAGACGTACCTCGCCTCCTTCGCTCCCTGTCCCCTGCCGCGATTCTGAACGGGTAAGCGCAACCTCGGGCACGATCAGCGACGCCGGCTGGAAGCCCTCCCAGTGCGGCGAACCGCCCCCATCCGGTGCGAACGCAAACCCGCCCACGAGGATGGGACCCCCGCCGCCATGTATCGGACCCCCACCCGCCCCCTCCGGTGGATTGCCTATCGCGGCGGCCGACAGTGAGCGCCAGCGGTCCGCCACCACCGCGAAACGATCCCGGCCAGATGCCTGCAGGTGAGCCACCTCACCGATCCCAGCCAGGGCAGTTCGCTCCCGGTCGGGCTGCTCGAAGCAGAACCACGGCTCGCCCTCCCCGCGCGAGGCGCACACCACGGCGCTCGGGTCCAGCGCTGTGGAAACCTCGAAACTGATCGTCGCCAGTGTCTGCTCGCCACTTCGGCGTGCACGCTTGACCGCCAGCTCGAGGCGCGCGAGGAGCCGGTCACGGGCCTCGTTGCTCAGCTGAAACGGCGAGCGTGAGCCGGTCTCCAGCAACAGACTAGGTCTCGCTGCGTCCTCTAGAGATGGCTATCTCTCCCGTGCGCATCATCTCGATCAGGCCAAACGGGCGGACCATGCCCTCGAACGCCTCGATCTTCTCCGTCGTGCCCGTCACCTCGACGATCACGGAGCGCTTTGTCACATCCACCACCTTGCCCCTGAAGATCTCGGTGATCTGCATCAGCTCGCCACGCTGTGCTCCGTCGGCCGAGACCTTGAACAGCGCCAGCTCGCGGGTAACCGTGTCGGCCGGCTCCAGGTCGCGGATCTTCAGCACGTTGATGAGCTTGTGCAACTGCTTGGTCACCTGGTCGATGGGGTGAAGCGCGCCGTCGACCGTCAGCGTCACGCGAGATATCTGCTCATCGTCGGTCGGGCCGACGGTCAGCGTGTCGATGTTGAAGCCCCTACGCGCGAACAGGCCCGCGATGCGTGTGAGCACGCCTGACTTGTTTTCGACGAGGATCGACAGCACATGCTTGCGGCCGGTACGAAAATTGGCCGCCGCCTCGAGCTCCTGCAGGCTGAGGGGCTCCTTCGTTCCCGGTTCGCCCATGACGCTCATCCAACCCTCTGACTGTCGTGGCTTGCGGGACCCACCATCTCCCGTGCTGCTTGCCCAGCCGGGATCATCGGGTAGGTGTTCTCCTCGCGCGTCACGCGCACGTCGACGAACACCGGGCCCGGCGTGGCGATCGCGCGCTTCATGTCCTCCACGAGCGTGTCCTTGTCCTCGAAGCGCATGCCCGTCGCGCCGTACGCCTCGGCCAGCTTGACGAAGTCCGGGAACTCGCCCGTCTCAACGTGACTGTATTTGCCATCCCAGAAGAGCTCCTGCCACTGGCGGACCATGCCCAGATACCCGTTGTTCATAACGAAGACCTTGATTGGAATGCTGTTCTGCGCGCACGTCGCCAGCTCCTGCGCATTCATCTGCACCGAGCCGTCGCCCGCGATGCAGCACACGAGCTGATCCGGGCAGCCGACCGCCGCGCCCATCGCCGCGGGCAGGCCGAAGCCCATCGTGCCCAGCCCGCCCGAGTTGATCCAGCGGCGCGGCTTGGGGAAGTCGTAGTACTGCGCCGCCCACATCTGATGCTGGCCGACGTCGCTCGTCACGATCGCCTCACCGCCGGTCGCCTCGTACAGCGCTTGCACCATGAACTGCGGCTTGATCTCTTTATCCGTGCTGTCCTCGTAGCTGAGCGGATACTTCTCGCGCCAGCCCTCGATCTGCTTCCACCAGGCATCCAGGCGCGCCTGCTCCGCATTCAGCGCGCGGTACTCGATCAAGAGCTTCGCCAGCACATGCTTGGCGTCGCCCACGATCGGGATGTGCGCCGGCACGTTCTTCGATATCTCCGCCGGGTCGACATCGATGTGAATGAACTTCGCACGCGGTGCGAACTCCGAGAGCTTGCCCGTGATGCGATCGTCAAAGCGAGCGCCCACCGCGCAGATCAGGTCGGCCTCGTCCATCGCATAGTTCGCGGCCCGCGTGCCGTGCATCCCGAGCATGCCCAGCCACTGCGGGTGCGGCTTGCCGTCAGGACCACGGGCGGGAAATGCGCCCAGCCCCATCAGCGTGCAGGTGACCGGGAAGCGGTCGGAGGTCGCGAACTCCGTCAGCTCCTCTGCCCCGTTCGCGTTGACCACGCCACCGCCTGAGTAGATCACGGGCCGCTGTGCCGCTGCCAGCGCTTTCGCGGCCTGGCGGATCTGCTTCTGGTTGCCCTCCACCGTAGGCTGGTAGCCGGGCAGCCGCACATCTGTAACTGGCTCGTACTCGATCTCCGCCCTCGACAGGTCTTGGGGAATGTCGATCAGCACCGGGCCTGGCCGTCCCGTGCGCGCGATGTGGAACGCCTCGTGGATCGCCCGCGGGATTTCGAGCGGGTGCTGGATCATGAACGAGTGCTTGACCACCGGCATCGTGATCCCGATCGTGTCGGCCTCCTGAAAGCCATCGGTGCCGAGCAGCTCCGTGCGCACCTGGCCGGTGATGAAAACAACCGGCACTGAGTCCATCATCGCGTCGCAGATCGGCGTGATCAGGTTCGTCGCCCCAGGCCCGCTCGTGGCGAACGCAACCCCGACTTTCCCGGTTGCCTTCGCATATCCCTGGGCGGCGTGCCCACCGCCGGCCTCGTGGCGGACCAGGATGTGCCTGATACCCCCACCGACGAAGGCATCGTAGGTCGGGAGGTTGGCGCCACCGGGCAGCCCGAAGACGACATCCACACCCTCCGCCTTCAGGCATTCCATCACCGCATCCACCGCGCGCATCGCACCGACCTCCTTCCTTCATCTCGGGGAAAAGTCCAGTGTACCAGCGGGTTTCGCGCCGCTTCAGGAGAATCCGAGACCCACGCCGATACTGAGCGTGATGACCCCGCCGACGGTCACGATGAGCAGCGAGGAGCGCATCGAGACCCCGAGGAAGCGTTTCCTGACCCAGGCGATCGCGAGCAGCTCGACGGCGACCACGAAGCCCGCTACGACAAGCGCGCGGTGGACGTCGGAGATGATGAACGGCAGCGTGTGAAAGATGCCTCCCAGCGTCGTCATCCCGCCGGTGATCGCGCCCCGCACGACGGCCGAGCCGCGGCCCGTCTGCTCTCCCGTGTCCGATAGCGCCTCCGACCAGCCCATGCTCACGCCAGCGCCGAAGGCAACGCCGAGGCCGACGATAAGCGCCGTGTGGGAGCTCGAGGCGATCGCCGCGGCGAAGATGGGCGCGAGCGAGGAGACGGTGCCGTCGATCATCCCCACGAGCGCAGGCTGGACCACGCGCAGGACGAATTCGGGCTCGTCCTTGAACCCTGTGCGGTGGATCCATCGGGCTATGAGCGAGGGGGTCTGATGGGGATCTCGGTTGATAGCCGTCTTTGCCTCGGTGGTCATCAACCACAGCCTATGTCAGAAATCGGCTTAGGGAAGCCGAAATCCTGTTAGGGAAGCCTTATCTACAGGGGTCGCCGCCGTGGGTGGCTAGTCCGCTCTCAGCGGGCCGAGACAGTCGGTGCGCGGGGTGGGCGGACTTCTGAACTGTCGGGTGCGATCGCCTGATCGGGATCCCCGCCTACCCACTCGAGCTCGGCCCCACAGTTGGTGCAGAGCGCGTCGTAGATCTTCGTCACGCGCCCGCATCGCGGGCACTGCCGGCGTAACTCGTCGCGCTCGAAGCGATAGGCGATCGCGGCCAGCAGACCGAATACCGGGACGAGCCCAGAGATCAGGAACCACAACAGAAACGAGCTGCCCTTGATCTTCCCCACGAACCCGCCCGCCAGTCCGAAGCAGATCGCGATCACGACATAGGCCACGCGGCTCCCTTTACCTTAGAAGAGGACACGCAGGGCCCAGATAATCGCGACGATCGCGAGAATCACAGCCACCGTGCCCGCGATCGCGATAGCCACCCCGATCACGATCTTCAGCAGCACGTATCCCGCGATCAGCACCACAAGGCCGGCCACGATCGTCCGGCCTATCGAGCGGGAGCTTGACGCCGACTCATCCATATATGTAAGCCTAGACGGTTATGCGGCCGAGCAGGGCGCGCACTGCCCCTGCCCGACCGCATTCGCTCGCACCAGGCCTGGGGAAGCCAAGGCGCAAACTAGCCTGAGGAGAGAGCTAACGCATGCGCCCCATACGCCCGAGCTCCCGGGCGAGGCTCGCCGTAGCGAGATCTGGTCCATTGCGCCCAGAACGCCGGCCGACACTGGCGAGCCGGTAGCGCCTGATTCGCGGCTTGGCGTTGGACGTCTTCACCTCATCCTCGGGCAGGAGGAGAAACCTCCGAGGATTCATGGTTACCGGCCGTGAGATTGGCTGGGTCATGGTGAGCATATTGGCGCAGGGTGGACTTCCTGCCTTTGGCCTGCCGTCCAAAATATGTGACGTGAGCGTGTTGCGGGTGACAGCGCGGAGGACTCAGATACCCAGTTGCTCGTTGACGAGCTTGGTGACCTCAGCGCCGTCGGCGCGGCCTTTCGTCTCGCGCATGACCGCCCCGATGATCGGACCGATCGCCTTCTCATTGCCAGCACGCACGCGTCCGGCCGCATCCGCGTTGGCGGCGAGCACGGCGGCCACAATGCGTGCCAGCTCGTCTGTGTCACCCATAGCGGCAAGCCCCTCGGCCTCTACGATGGCGGCCGGGTCGCTGCCGCCCTCGGCGACGAGCTTGTCGAGCACCTGACGACCGGCACCCACGCTGACCTTCTTCTCGGCAACCAGCCCGACGAGCGCGGCCAGCGCGCTGGGCTCAACCTTCGACTCGGCCGGGTCCTCGCCCTCACCGAGCCTCGAGACGAGATCGCCGCCGACCCAATTGGCGAGCGCCTGCGCTGGGGGATGGGGTCCCGCCCCCCCGGCGGAAGCCGCGAGCGCCTGCTCGAAATAGTCGCCGAGCTCGCTGCGGAACGCCAGCAGCTGCGCACTCTCGGCCGTGAGCGAGAACTCGCGCTCCAAGCGCTCGGCGCGATCGGCCGGCAGCTCGCTCATGTCGGCGGCGGCCGCCGCCAGCATCTGCTCGTCGATCGCCACCGGCAGGAGGTCGGGCTCGGGGAAGTAGCGGTAGTCGTGCGCTTCCTCCTTGGAGCGCAGCGAGGAGATCGCCCCGGAGTTGGGGTCGAAGTGGAGCGTCTCCTGCACCACCTGGTCGCCGCCTTCGATGATCTTCCGCTGGCGCTCGATCTCGGCCTTGATCCCGCGTTCGATGAAGCGGAAGCTGTTCATGTTCTTCAGCTCGGTCTTCGTGCCGAGCTCCTCGGTGCCGGTCGGGCGCAGAGAGATGTTGGCGTCGCAGCGCAGCGAGCCCTCCTCCATGTTCACGTCGCTGACGCCAAGCGCGCGCAGCGTCGTGCGCAGCAGCTTCAGCCACTCGCTCGCCTGCTCCGCGGTGCGAATGTCTGGCTCGGTGACGATCTCCGCGAGCGGCGTGCCGCCGCGGTTGAAGTCCACCACGCTCGCGTCCGAACCATGAATGCGCCCACTCTCCCCCGCGTGCGTGAGCTTTGCGGCGTCCTCCTCGAGGTGCACGCGATGAATGCGAACCTCGCCCAGCGTCCCGCCGCGGCAGAGGGGCTCGTCGTACTGAGAGATTTGGT
>CAAGKR010536157.1_pt1 | contig 26321 bp, 21 predicted proteins | sample 2556971 | NCBI WGS metagenome assembly CAAGKR01 (sample SAMEA5207829, study PRJEB30636) | soil metagenome | biome: forest; feature: boreal; material: soil | place: USA | collected 2011-09 | depth 1 m | reverse complement strand
TCGCAGGGCCCCGGCGCCGGTCGCTCCATCACCGGCGCCTCGGCGGCGCCGACGTCGGCGTTCGCACCGGCCCAGGACACCGGGGTGGTCGCGACGGGCACAGTGACCTACCCGTTCGGCCCGCCGCCGCAGCTGTTCCTCCTGATCGCCGTGCTCTGCGCGATCGCCGCGTTCGTGGCGCACCGGAGGCTCCGCCGGGCCTAGCCGCGATACTCAACCTATGGCCGAGCGTCTCCTCCTCGCTGATTCGAGCGTCTCCATCAACCACGGCTATGGCTGCGATCGAGCCCCGATGCCGCTCGTCGCGCCCGCGGCGGGATCACCTGGCGAAGGTCGGCTGCGCTCCACGCGACCTGTAGGCGATCCACGTTCGCCATTTGCGTTCGAGTCGCGGAGCGCTCGCGTCCGCGTACAGGGACTGGAGGAGCCGCTCCGAAGCTCTGCGGCCGTACGCGAGCGTGTGGATCGGTCTTCGCACGTGGCCATAACCGCTCTTCGACGTCCGGACCGTAAGGGATCCGTCTGCCGCCGTGACCCTCTGCAGTCGCTGGCGCAGCCACACCAGGTGGGACCTACTCCCGGAATAGAAACGCACTTGGAATTGGTGCCCTCGAGATCCGCGCCGCGACCATGTGACGGAGCCATCGCCATCCAACAGACCTCGAACGACATGCGGCATCAATTCGGCCGGCACCTTCAGCGAACCGATCGTTCTGCTCTTGCGGGGATGAATACCGATCGTTCGCGCCCATTCGAACATGGCGACGCGGCCGGTATTCGTTTCGAAGCCGATGTGCCCGTCTCTATGCCGTTCGCGGATTCGACTCGTGAGCTCAAAACAGTTGACGAAGGTCTCGACCAATACCTTGTCCTTCGAAGCGAAACCAACGTGGCCGGGTTGACCGCCTCGCCGCGTCGTCACCCAGCCATCGGTCGCCAGGAGTCCCACCCCATACGCGAACTTAGCGCTCCATGGAATCGGGCCCACGATGGCGCGGCGCCCGCGACGCCATCGGCACTGCGCGGGTGGTGTCCTTCGCGTGTACGTCAGGCCGCGATGGCTAGCGGCGGCTCGTGCGATCCGCTCATCCGTTGCCGCAGTAAGTCCGCGCGCCCAGCTTCCAGTCACCAAGGCAACTTGAACCACCGGTGCCAGCCTGTCAATGGGACCAGCGACGCCGATGGCTGAGCGGCTCCTCTTGCTCGACTTCAACAGCCTTGTGTATCGGGGCTACTTTGCGATACCCCCATTAACGACGACGCGGGGCGAGTTGGTCAACGCTGTCTTCGGTTTCGGGTCGATAACACTCAAGGCGTTACAGGAAGCGCGCTACGAGCACATCGCCGTCGCGCAGGACCTGCCGATCCCGACCTTCCGCAAGGAGCGCGACGCAACGTACAAGGCCACTCGCAAGCCGATGCCTGACGACCTCCGCCCGCAGTTCGAGCGCTGCAAGGAGTTCCTCGAGAAGTTCGGCGTCCCGATGTACTCGCTCCCCGGCTACGAGGCCGACGACGTCATCGGCGCGCTCGCCAAGCAGGCCGAGGCCGCGGGCCTCGACACGGTGATCCTCTCCGGCGACCTCGACACCCTGCAGCTGGTCACACCCCACGTGCAGCTCATGACGACCCGCCAGGGGTTCCAGAACACGGTCATCTACGACGAGGCCAAGATCTTCGAGCGCTTTGGCCTGCGACCGGATCAAATGGTCGACTACAAGGCCCTCAAGGGCGACCCGAGTGACAACATCGCGGGCGTGCCCGGGGTGGGCGAGAAGACCGCCGCGAGGCTCATCGCGGACCACGGGAGCGTCGAGGGGGTGTACGAGAACCTCGCGAAGCTCACGCCGAAGCTGCGCGCGGCGCTCGAGGCGAACCACGAACAGGTGCTCCACAGCCGGGAGATGTCGCGCATCATCACCGACATCCCGGTGAGCCTCGACCTCGACCGCACCGTCCGCGGCGCGTACGACCGCGCGACGGTCATCGATCTATTCCGCGACCTCGAGTTCCGCAGCCTGATCCCGCGGCTGCCGCCGGCCGATGGCAACGCGGCCGCGCCCTTGCCGACGCCGACCCTCTTCCCCGTCGATACGTCGAGAATGTCGGCCCGCGTGTCGGGCGGCGGCCAACTGTCGCTCGGGCTCACGGCGCCGGTCGCGGCGCCCGTCGAGGTCACGCTCCTCGCGGACGCTGATGTCGCCGATTACCTCGCGCGGGCCCGCGACGCGGGCCGGATCGCGGTGTTCGCGGACGTCGACACGGAACGGTCGCCGCGGCTGCTCGGCCTCGGCCTCGCCCTCGAGGAGACCTGTTCCTATCTCGCCGTCGGCGAGACGATCCCGCCGCCGATCGTCGAGCTGCTCGCCGATCGGCGGATCGGGAAGCTCGTCCATGACGCCAAGACCGCGCGACGGGCGCTCCGGCGGGCGGGCGCGGACCTGCTAGGCATCGAGATGGACACCGTCATCGCCTCGTACCTCGCGAACGCCAGCCGTCGCCAGCATCTGCTCGACGACCTCGCGACCGAGCGCCTCGGCCTCGAGGTGCCGGCGCTCCCGGCGCCCGATCGCCGGCACAAAGACATCCTGCCGACCCTCGACGAGCGCCTCGCGCGCGCCGGGACGTCTGCCGTCGCGACGCGACGGCTCGCCGCCGTGTTCCGCGAGGATCTCGACCGGCTCGGGCTCGCGAAGCTCTTTCGTGAGATCGAGCTGCCGCTGGTCGACGTCCTCGTGCACATGGAGGAGGCGGGCATCACGGTCGACACGAAATACCTCGCGACGCTCGCAATCGAGTTCACCAGCGAGGTCGCGCGTATCGAGCGCGAGGCATACGACGCGGTCGGCCACGACTTCGCGATCAACTCGCCCAAGCAGCTGCAGGAGCTCCTGTTCACCGAGCTGAAGCTGCCGCGCGGCCGTCGTACCGGCACCGGCTACTCCACCGATGCGGCCGTCCTCGAGGAGCTGCGCGGCGCGCATCCGGTGATCGACAAGATCCTCGAGTACCGCGAGGTCGAGAAGCTCCGCTCGACGTATGCAGAGGGCCTCGGACCGCTGATCGATCGCGATGGCCGCATCCACACGACGTTCAATCAGACCGTCGCGTCCACCGGCCGGCTCTCGAGCCAGTCGCCGAACCTCCAGAACATCCCGATCCGCACGCCGCTCGGCCGCCGGATCCGACGGGCGTTCGTCGCCGGTCACCCCGATCGGACGCTGCTCGCGGCCGACTACTCGCAGATCGAGCTTCGGGTCTTGGCCCACGTGTCCGCCGACCCGGCGCTGGTCGACGCGTTCCAATCAGGCGCGGACGTGCACACGCGCACGGCCGCCGCCGGCTTCGGGGTCTCGGAGTCGGAAGTCACGCGCGAGCAGCGGAGCGTCGCGAAGATGCTCAACTTCGGGATCGTCTACGGGATGAGCGACTTCGGTCTTGCATGGCGCATGGGCATGGCGCGCGACGAGGCCGCGCGGTTCATCGACGAATACTTCAAGCGGTACGCCCTCGTCCGCCGGTACGTGATGGAGACGAAGTCCTTCGCGCTGGAGCAGGGCTACGTCGAGACCCTCCTCGGACGCCGGCGCTACATCCCGGACATGGCGAGCAGCAACGGCGCTGTGCGGAATGCCGCCGAGCGCATGGCGATCAACATGCCGGTCCAGGGGACCGCGGCCGACATCATGAAGATTGCGATGGTGAAGGTGCACGACCGCCTTCGCGGCGCCCAATGGGCGCGCGCCGTCCTGCAGGTGCACGACGAGCTCGTCTTCGAGGTCGACCGATCTCGCGTCGACGAGCTCGCGGAGCTCGTGCGCGACGAGATGGGCAACGCCTATCCGCTCGACGTGCCGCTCGTCGTCGACATGCGGACTGGCGACAACTGGGACGAGATGACCTCGCTCCCGCAGCCGGCCCATGCCTGAGCTGCCGGAGGTCGAGACGATCGCGCGCCAGCTCGCCGAGCGGGTGACCGGCCGGACCATTTCGGCGTTCGCGTCGGACTGGCAGCGGCTCACCGAACCCGAGCCGGTGCCGCTCGTCGCGGCGCGCCTCGCCGGCCGCCGCATCGAGGCCGTCCGCCGGCGCGGCAAGCTCGTGGTGTTCGCGCTCGACGGCGGTGACGCGCTCTGCACGTCGCTGCGGATGACCGGACGCTTCGCGTTCAAGGAGCTCGGGGAGGCCGTGCCGGAGCGGTTCACGCGCGCGACCTTCACGTTCACCGACGGCACGGCTCTCGACTTCGTCGACATGCGCAAGCTCGGCCGCATGGCGCTCGTCGATGCGGCGGAGATCGTCGCGGACGACGCGGGCGGCGATCGGACGCTGAAGGCGCCACTTCATCTCGCGATGGGCCGCGAGCCGCTCGGGCGCTCGTTCACCGTCGCCTGGCTCCGGGCGTTCCTTCGGCGGCGCCGGCGCGCCGCGATCAAGCCGCTGCTGCTCGACCAGCGCGGGATCGCGGGTATCGGGAACATCTACGCCTCCGAAGCGCTATGGCGCGCCCGCATCCATCCCCTCCGCACCGCGGGATCGCTGAAGCCCGAGGAGATCATGCGGCTGCACGAGGCCATCAAGTGGGTGCTGCGGAAGGCGATCCGGCTGCATGGGTCGACGCTCCGTACGTATCGCGACAGCAGCGGCCGGCGGGGCGGCATGCAGCACGAGTTCGTCGTATACGACCGGGCGGGGGAGCCGTGCGGTCGTTGCGGCGCGTCGATCCATCGCACCGTGCTCGGCGGCCGGAGCACCTACCACTGCGCGCGGTGCCAACGGGCGCCGCGTGCGAGCGTCGTACGGTGAGCGAGCCCTACGTCCACGTGGCATTCGACGCGCAGGGGCGCAAGCGCGATTGGTTCTGTGAGGACGTGCTGACCGGGAAGGTGCCCATCGAGCGCGTGTTCGAGGACGACCTCGTGCTGGCGTTCCATCACCCCCGGCCGATCGCGGCGAAGCATGTGGTCATCATCCCGAAGCGTCACATCCCATCCCTACTCGGGCCCGAGGCGCGTGATCCGGTGCTGCTTGCCGCGATGATCGGCGCGGTCCAGGAGGTCGCGGCCCGCCTGAACGTCGGCACCGAGGGGGTCAAGCTCACCGCCAACGCCGCCGCCCCCGGTGTGACGCCGCACATGCACTGGCACGTGACCTCACCGCTATGAGCGTCCTCTCGGTCCAGGCAGCCGGGCGACGGTTTGCCGATCGCGTCCTGTTCAGTGACGTGAGCTTCCGGCTCAGTCGCGGCGACCGGGCCGGTCTCATCGGTCCGAACGGCACTGGCAAGTCCACGCTGCTTCGCATCGTCGCCGGGCTGGACGCTCCCGACAGCGGGTCGATCGCCCTCGCCCGCGGCACCCGCATCGGATTCCTGCAGCAGGAGCTGCTCGTCGATGTCGACGGCACCGTCGAACAGCACGCTCGCGGCGCGGCCTCCCATCTCGCCGAGCTCGAGGCGGAGCTTCGCACCATGGAGCACGAGCTCGCGACCGGAGACGCAGCCCTGCTCGAGAGCTACGCCGACGCGCAGCATCACTTCGAGCACGCCGGCGGCTATGACTTCGAGTCGACACTGGGCCGGGTGCTTTCGGGCCTTGGACTCGAGGCCCTGCGGGACCGGGAGGTGCGCACCCTGTCGGGCGGCGAGCGCACCCGCCTCGGCCTCGCACGGCTGCTCCTCGACGATCCGGACCTGCTCTTGCTCGACGAGCCGACGAATCATCTCGACATCGCAGCGCTCGAGTGGCTGGAGAAGTTCCTGGTGGAGCAGGACTTCTCGATCCTTGTCGCGGCGCATGACCGGTGGTTCCTCGACCAGGTGACGTCGCGAACGCTCTCGTTCGAGCCGGCCGCGCGCGGCTCGAAGGTCATCGAGTACCGCGGCGGCTACTCGCACTACGCGCGCCAGCGGGCCGATCGCGACGCCGCGCTCACGCGGGCGGCGGACCGGCAGCAGGACGAGATCGCCCGCACCGAGGAGTACATCGACCGCTTCCGTGCCGGGCAACGTTCGAAGCAGTCGCGCGGCCGCGCCAAGCAGCTCGCCCGGCTCGAGCGGATCGACGCGCCGATTGGCACCGCCAAGCACGGCTGGAGCCTCGAGGCTGCGCACCTCGCCGGTGCGACGGTGCTCGAGTCCACGCCGCTCAGCGTCGGCCACGGCGATCGCGTCGTCGTCCGGACGCCGCCGCTCCGCGTCGAACGCGGCGCGCGCATCGCGGTCGTCGGCGCGAACGGTGCGGGAAAGACGACGCTCGTGCGGACGCTCGTCGGTCAGCTGCCCGCGCTCGACGGGTACGTCTCGAGCGCGCCGACCGCGCGCGTCGCGTTCCTGGCCCAGGCGCAAGCCGAGCTCTCCGGCGACGAGACGGTGCTCGACGCCCTGCGCGAGGCCACCGGGCTCGACGAGCAGAGCGCCCGCGACCTGCTCGCGCGTTTCCTCTTCCGCGGCGAGGATGTGTTCCGGTCGGTCGGCGTGCTCTCCGGCGGCGAGCGCTCGCGGCTCGCGCTCGCGCGGCTCTCGGCGCGCGAGGCGAACCTCCTCGTGCTCGACGAGCCGACGAACCATCTCGATCTTGCCGCGCGCGAGCAGCTGGAATCGGTTTTGGACGCATTCGCGGGCTGTCTCTTGTTCGTCAGTCACGATCGCTACTTCATCGACAAGCTCGCCGGCGAGATCTGGGACATCCGTGCCGGAGCCCTTATGCGCTACGAAGGCGGGTGGACGACCTTCGAGAAGGCACGCGACGAAGGCCGGCCGCTGCCGGACCCAGATACGACGGCCATGTCCTTGCGGCCGGCGGACGCCTCGCGTGCTCGGGGGTCCCCTCGCCCCAAGCCGCGCGCCGTGTCACGGCCGGAAGGGCGAAGTCCCGCTCCGCCGCGAGACGCCGCTGGCCGCCAGGATGACCGCAGCGGTCGCAAGCGGACCGCTTCCCGCGTGCGAAAGGTCGAAGGTGTCCGCGCCCTCGAAGCGCGGATCAGTGCGATGGAGCTGCAGCTGTCCCAGATGGCGAAGAAGCTCGAAGCCATCGCGATGTCGGGCGACTTCATGGAGACGCGCCGCCTCGGGTCCGAACACGCCGAGCTCGAGCGCTCGCTGCGCAAGCTATATGAGGAGTGGTCTGCCGTCGCCGAGCCCCCGGACCCCGAGGCATGAGCGCGTTCGTCGTCGGGCTCACCGGTCCGATCGGTGCGGGTAAGAGCACCGTCGCCTCGATGCTGCGGAACCTCGGCGCGCGCGTCCTGGACGCCGACGCCATCGCGCGCGACGAGCAGAGCCGGGGCACGACCGGCTACAGCGCGATCGTCCAGCAGTTCGGCACCGGGGTGCTCGGCGAGGACAAGGAGGTGGACCGCCGCAAGCTGGCGGACATCGTGTTCGCCGATCCGCGGCGGCTCGAGCAGCTCGAGCGGATCCTCCATCCGCGGGTCATCGCGCGGATCCTCGAGGCGCGGAAGATGCTCCCCGACGACCAGATCCTCGTGGTCGAGGCGATCAAGCTCGTGGAGACGTCGCTGCGGAGCGTCTGCGACCGCATCTGGGTCGTGCTCGCAGCGCGCGAGCAGCTGCTGACGCGTCTCGCGGCCCGCGGGATGAGCGAAGCCGGGGTGGCGGCGCGGCTTGCCGCGCAGGCGAGCGAAGACGAGTTCCGCAGCGCCGCCGACGTGGTCATCGAAAACGACGGCGACCGCGACGCCTTACGCGCCGCGGTCGCCGCCATGTGGTCAACGGTGCGCGTGAAGCGCTAAGGCGCGACCCTCAGCGGGATCGGATAGCCGAACCGCTTGAAGACCGGTCCGAACGTGCCGCCCTGCGTGGACGCCTGCCGCTGGTCCTGCGCGGCGCGGAGCAGGAATTGGAGCGTCCCGCCCGAGGCGATCATGTACGAGATCTGCTCGGCGGTCTGGGCGTCGGTACGGATGGTGTACACGGCGCCCGTTCGCGCCAGGATCGGCAGGTTCTGGAGCGTGACCTTCGAGGCGAAGTCCTGGATCCGGTTCGTGTCGTTGCCGGTGAAGAACTTGGTCGGGTCGAAGTTGAACGTGTAGAGGAGGTCGACGATGTCGCCTACCTGGATCGCGCCGCCGACCGCGCTCGCGTCAGCGACTGTGATCGACATGACCCGGTAGTCCGGCGTGCCCGCCGGGATCGGCGCGTTCGGCGCCGGCTGCGCGTTCGGCGGGAAGACCGTGAACGTCACCGCGCCCGCCGCGGCGAACTTGCCGGGCAGGATCGGCTCGCCCGCGGCGATGGGCTGCTGGACGATCTTGCCGATGACATCCTCGGGCTTCGCGAGGGCCGTTGGCGGCGCGAGTTCCACCGGGTACTTCTGCACCTTCAGGTCTGCAGCGGTGAGGGCGCTGCGGGCCGGCAGGTCCCGTGCGGCGACCAGCACGTCCGTCGTGGCGACGGGCGCTGGCGCCTCGGCCTTCGATCCGGAGGACAGCACGAACGTCCCGGCGCCGGCCAGGATCGCGATCAGGATGCCGACGATCAGGACGAGCCGCGCACGGCGGCGGGAACGGTCTTCCACGGTCCTTCCAAGCTCCTCTCGGTGTTGCTGTTTGGAACGTTAGTCGAACAAGGTGGTCATTCGGCAATAGCCCATTCGTGTGACGTGTCGCGTCCGTGTCTGTTCGGGCGCTCACTGCGTCCAGCCTTGGGCGCATGGCCGCCAGTTAGCATCAAGCGGTGGCCGCGACCGGCTGGCCGGGAATCGAACGCACGTTCTAGAATGTACTTGAGGCCCCGATGAGCAGCTCAAGCGAGATCCTCCAGGTCCCTCTCGACCGGCCCTCGGGCCGGGCGGCGTACGACCTCGTCCTGCCGTGGCCGCTGGCCGGCGATCAGCCGCACGCGGCGGCCGAGCTCGGTGCGGGACTCGCGCGGGGCGACAAGTGGCAGACCCTCAAGGGGGTCACCGGCTCCGGGAAGACGGTCACGATGGCCCAGGTCATCGCCGACGCAGGCCGCCCAGCGCTCGTGCTCGCGCACAACAAGACGCTGGCGGCGCAGCTCTACGGCGAGTTCAAGGAGTTCTTCCCGAACAACGCCGTCCAGTACTTCGTGTCCTACTACGACTACTACCAGCCCGAGGCGTACGTGCCGCGCAGCGATACGTACATCGAGAAGGACTCCTCGCGCAACGAGGAGATCGACAAGATGCGGCACGCCGCGACCCGCTCACTGTTCGAGCGGCGCGACGTGATCATCGTCGCCTCGATCTCGTGCATCTATGGCCTGGGTGCCCCGGTCGATTACGGCGCCGTGACCGTGCGACTGGTGAAGGGCGAGCGGATGCGCCGGGACACCGTCCTGCGGCATCTCGTCGACATCCAATACGAGCGCAACGACCAGAGCTTCGTACGCGGCAAGTTCCGGGTGCGCGGCGACACGCTCGAGGTCCATCCGGCGTATGAGGACCTCGCGGTCCGCGTCGAGTTCTTCGGTGACGAGATCGAGCGCATCACCGAGCTCGACCCGCTCACCGGGGAGGTACTCGCGGAGCGCGATCGCATCGACATCTATCCGGCCCGGCACTTCGTGACGCCGCGGGAGAAGCTGAACGAGGCGATCAAGGACATCGAGGCCGAGCTGGTGGTCCGCACGGACGAGCTCAAGACCGCCGGTCGGTTGCTCGAGGCCCAGCGCCTGCTCCAGCGGACGAACTTCGACCTTGAGATGCTCCGCGAGACCGGTACCTGCCACGGGATCGAGAACTACTCGCGGCATCTTTCGCGGCGTCCTGCCGGGAGCCGGCCGTGGACGCTTCTCGACTACTTCCCTCCGGATTTCCTGATGTTCATCGACGAGTCGCACATGTCGATCCCGCAGGCCCGTGGAATGTTCTTCGGCGACAAGGCCCGCAAGGACATCCTCGTCGAGTACGGCTTCCGCCTGCCGAGCGCGCTCGACAACCGGCCGCTCACGTTCAGGGAGTTCGAGGACCGGCTCGATCAGACGATCTTCGTGTCCGCGACGCCGGGCCCCTACGAGCTCGAGCGGACGCCCGTCCTGGTCGAACAGGTCATCCGGCCGACCGGCCTGGTTGACCCCGAGATCGACATCCGGCCCACCGACGGCCAGATCGACGACCTCCTCGGCGAGATCAACCTGCGCGTGCAGCGGGGTCAGCGCTCCATCGTCACGACCCTCACGAAGAAGATGGCCGAGGACCTCGCCGACTACCTACGCGAGATGGGCATCAAGGTCCACTACCTCCACTCGGAGATCGAGACCATTGAGCGCGTCGAGATCCTCCGCGACCTGCGGTTGGGCGTGTACGACGTCGTGGTCGGCGTGAACCTCCTGCGGGAGGGCATCGACCTTCCCGAGGTCACGCTGGTCGCGATCCTGGACGCCGACAAGGAGGGCTACCTCCGCTCCGAGGGTTCGCTCATCCAGGTCATCGGCCGCGCGGCGCGGCACCTGGAGGGCCGGGTCGTCATGTACGCCGACCGGCGCACCGCGTCGATGGACAAAGCCATCAACGAGACCGAACGCCGGCGGAACCTCCAGATCGCCTACAACAAGGAGCACGGGATCGAGCCGACCAGCATCATGAAAGCGATCCGCGAGGTCGGCATGCGGCTCAAGCAGGTAGCCGAGATCGAGGGCGGGTACGAGCGGCGCGGTCGGCCGGTAGGCGCCGGCGAGATGCCGCCCGACGAGCTCGCCAGGCTGATCAAGGACCTCGAGTCGCAGATGAAGGAGGCGGCGAAGCAGCTCGAGTTCGAGCGCGCGGCGGCGCTCCGGGACGAGGTCGTCCAGCTGCGCGGGATCCAGGTGCTCGAGAAGGGTCCGGAAGGTGCGTTCGCGGAGCCGAAGATGACCAGGCGGGTCGTCCGGCGCAGGAGGGGGATCTAGTGGTACTCGGAGTGCTGGCGGTGGTCGGGATCCTCGGTGCGATCGTGGGCGCGATCGTGCTCGCCATGCGCGGCGGGCGCGGCGGCCTCGAGTGGGCGCCGCGGAACCTCGTGCGTGTCTACCTCTACATCGCCTCGATGGCCGGGATCATCGTGCTTGTCGTCGGGCTCACGGGCGTCCTCACGGCGGGCTTCGCCGCCGCCTTCGGCAACGGATTCGTCTACGGCGACAGCTCGGCGATCACGCCGGTCCCGGCGTGCGCGCCGGTCACCGATCCGAACGTGAAGTGCCTGCCCGACGGCACGGGAGTGGACCAGCAGAGCTTCGCGGACCAGCAGCGGCGTGAGCTCGATCGACGCCGCGCCGATGACCTCATCAGGGGGATCACGTTCACCGTATTCGGCGCGCTCTTTTGGGGCGCGCACTTCGTCGCCCGGCGCGGGGTCATGAGCGCAGATGAGCTGACCTCGGGCCTGCGGCGCGGCTACCTGATGCTCGGCACCGTGATCTTCGGGATCGCGACGGTCATCCTGTTGCCGACCGGCATCTACCAGGCCTTGTCCTATCTGATCCTGCCGGCGGACAACGGGGTCTTCCGGCCGGGCACCGGCGACTCGCTGCCGGGCGGACTAGTGACGCTGCCGGTGTGGCTCATCTACCTGTGGCTCGTCGTGCGCGACCTGCGCGCCGCGCCTGCACAGCCGGCCACCATCGCCTAAATGCCGCTCGACCACATCCACGTCAAAGGAGCGCGGGAGCACAACCTCAAGAACGTCGACGTGAAGATCCCGCGCGACAAGATGGTCGTCATCACCGGGCTCTCGGGCTCGGGGAAGTCATCGCTCGCGTTCGACACGATCTACGCGGAGGGCCAGCGGCGCTACGTCGAGTCGCTCTCGGCGTACGCCCGCCAGTTCCTCGGTCAGATGGAGAAGCCCGACGTCGACTTCATCGAGGGCCTCTCGCCAGCCGTGTCGATCGACCAGAAGGGGGCGACCCGCAACCCGCGGTCGACCGTCGGCACGGTGACCGAGATCTACGACCACCTCCGCCTGCTGTTCGCGCGCGTCGGCGTGCCGCACTGCCCGAACCACGGGATCCCGATCGTCGCCCAGCACGTTCAGGAGATCGTCGACCAGGTCCAGGCGTACCCGGAGGGGGCGCGGCTCCTGATCCTCGGTCCGCTCGTGCGCGACCGGAAGGGCGAGCACCAGCAGCTCCTCGTCACGGCGCGGCGCGGCGGCTTCGCGCGCGTGCGCATAGACGGGTTCGTCCGCGACCTTTCGGAGGACATCGTCCTCGACAAGATGAAGAAGCACTCGCTCGAGGTCGTCGTCGACCGGTTCGTCGTCCGCCGTGGCGCGGAGGCCGACGCCGATCGCGGGCGGCTCACCGACTCGGTGGAGACGGCACTTCGTCTGGGCGAGGGTCTCGTTGTGGTGGCACCAGCTGACGGACGCCCGGGTCCGGCTTCGCCGGCCCCGGGGGAGCCCCGTTCAACGGATCGCCTCTTCTCGGAGCGGCTCGCGTGCCCGGAGGGCGACTTCTCGATCGGTGAGATCGAGCCGCGCACGTTCTCGTTCAACTCGCCGCATGGCGCCTGCCCGGCGTGCACGGGCATCGGCACGCGGCTCGAGCCCGACCCGGACCTCATCCTGGCGAACCCCGACCTTTCCGTGCGGGAGGGCGCGGTCCTCCCGTGGCAGCGCGAGAAGAGCACCGCGGCCTACCGGATGGCGATCCTGGTCGCGCTCGCGCGGAAGGTCGGTTTCTCGCTCGACACGCCGGTGAAGGACCTGCCGAAGAAGGCGGTCGAGGCGATCCTGCACGGGGTCGGCGCTCCGCTGAAGCTCTCGTACGAGAACCGCAGCGGCAACAAGCGGAGCTACGAGGTCGACTTCGAGGGCATCGTGGGCTGGGTCGAGCGCTCATACAAGGAGACGACGAGCGACTTCACGCGCCTCGACCTCGAGCGGTACATGAGCGAGCGGCCGTGCCCGGTCTGCGGCGGCGCCCGACTGAAGCCCGAAGTGCTCGCGGTGAAGATCGGCGACAAGAACATCGTCGACGTATCGCGGCTCTCGGTGCTCGAGGCCGTCGAGTGGTCGAACGTGCTCGACAAGGTGAAGGGCGGGCCGCTCGGCGTGCGCGAGCGGACAATCGCGCGCCAGGTGCTGAAGGAGATCCGCCAGCGGCTCGGCTTCCTCAAGGACGTCGGCCTCGACTACCTGACCATCGACCGCGCCGCCACGACGCTCTCGGGCGGCGAGGCGCAGCGCATCCGGCTCGCGACGCAGATCGGCTCGGGTCTCATGGGCGTCCTGTACATCCTCGACGAGCCGTCGATCGGCCTACACCAGCGCGACAACGCGCGGCTGATCCGCACGCTGCTCGGGATGCGGGACATCGGGAACACCGTGCTCGTCGTCGAGCACGACGAGGAAACCATCCGCACCGCGGACTGGGTCATCGACGTCGGTCCCGGCGCGGGGGAGCACGGCGGGCACATCGTCGCCGAGGGCCCGGTCGATGTGATCCTGCGCTCGCAGCGCTCGGTCACCGGCGCGTACCTCTCCGGCCGCCGGCGCATCCCCGTCCCGCCACGGCGCCGCATCCCGAAGCGCGAGGCGATCACGGTGCGCGGGGCGACGCAGAACAACCTGAAGGACATCGACGTGCGCTTCCCGCTCGGGGTGTTCATCTCGGTCACCGGCGTGTCCGGGTCGGGCAAGAGCACCCTCGTGAACGACATCTTGTACCGGCGCCTGGCGCAAGCGCTCTCGAAGGCGAAGGACCGGCCGGGCGCCCACCGCGCGGTCGAGGGCATCGCGCACATCGACAAGGTCATCGACATCGATCAGTCGCCGATCGGCCGTACACCGCGCTCGAACCCCGCGACCTACACCGGGCTATTCACGCCGATCCGGGACCTCTTCGCCGCGATCCCCGAGGCCCGGCTCCGCGGCTACACGGCCGGACGGTTCTCGTTCAACGTGAAGGGCGGGCGGTGCGAGGCCTGCGCGGGCGACGGGATCATCAAGATCGAGATGCAGTTCCTCCCCGACGTGTATGTCCCGTGCGAGGTCTGCAGCGGCAAGCGCTACAACCGCGAGGCGCTCGAGATCCACTACAAGGGGAAGAGCATCAGCGACGTCCTCGACATGACCGTCGAGGAGGCGCTCGCCTTCTTTGCGAACGTGCCCGCGGTCGAGTCGAAGCTCCGCACGCTGAACGACGTCGGATTGAGCTACATCCATCTCGGTCAGCCGGCCACGACCCTCTCGGGCGGTGAGGCCCAGCGCGTGAAGCTCGCGACCGAGCTGTCCCGGCGGGCGACCGGCCGAACCCTCTACATCCTCGACGAGCCGACGACCGGCCTGCACTTCGCGGACGTGGAGAAGCTCCTCGAGGTCTTGCACCGGCTGGTGGATGCCGGCAACACGGTCGTCGTCATCGAGCACAACCTCGACGTCGTGAAGACCGCGGACCATGTCATCGACCTGGGCCCCGAGGGCGGGAAGGCCGGCGGCGAGGTCATCGCCGAGGGCACGCCCGAGGAGGTCGCGAAGGTCCGCCGTTCGTTCACGGGTCGGTACCTCCGCGAGATCCTCACGACCGGCGAGCTGCGCGGCATCGCCTGAGGCCACCTTCCTGAACGTCGTCGACCTGCTGATCGGCGCGGCGCTCGTGCTCGCGGTGATCACGGGGATCCGCGCCGGCTTCATCGTGATGCTCTACGGCCTCATCACGTGGGTCGTAGCGATCCCCGTCGCCCTGATCCTGCAGGGACCGCTTGGCTCGGCGCTCGCCCGCGTCGGCCTGGCGGCCCCGCTCGCTCGAACGGTGGCGTTCGTGATCGTCCTGCTCCTGATCGAAGCCGCATTCGGCGTGCTCGGGGCGCTCGCGATCGTGCCGTTCGCGAAGCGGCTGCACGCGGAGCGCGTCTTCGGGGTCGTCGATCGCGTCCTCGGTGTCGTCCCGTCGGTCCTGCGCACGCTCGTGATCGCCGCGGTCGCGCTCGCCGCGGTTCTCGTCCTGCCTGTCGGGAACGATATCCGCGGGGCGATCGACGGCTCGACGATCGGCCAGGTCCTCGTCGAGCAGGTCGCGGCCGCGCAGCCCGTGCTCGGCGCGCTCGCCGGCCAGGACGACAGCGCTCCGCTCTTCGTCACGAAGCTCGGCGCGGATCAGAGCCAGGCGCTCGATCTCCCGGATGGGCTCACCCTCGTTGCCGACCCCGAGGCGGAGCAGGAGATGCTGAAGCTCGTCAACGGTGAGCGGACCTCGCGCGGCCTGCCGGCCCTCGAGCTCGATCCTCGGCTCGTCCCGATCGCGCGGCAGCACTCCGAGGAGATGTTCCGGCTGAAGTACTTCGGGCATCAGTCGCCGGTCAGCGGCTCGCCGTTCGACCGGCTCGCGGCGGCGAAGATCTCGTACAGCCGCGCGGGCGAGAACCTCGCGTATGCGCAGTCCGTCGCCGTCGCGCATCGCGGGCTCATGGACAGCCAGGGCCACCGCGAGAATATCCTGCGGCCCGAGTTCACGCGGATCGGGATCGGCGTGATCTCGGCCGGCTCGTACGGCCGGATGTTCACGCAGCTGTTCGAGACGCCGTAGCCGACGCCGGCGGGGCGCGAGGCCCGGAACGTGCAGCGGGCGCGCGCATGAATGAAGCATTCGGCGCGCTCGCGAAGAAGGTGAATGCCGCGATCGCCAGCCCGTGGGCACTGTTGGTCGCGCTCGTGCTCGTCGTCGCGTCCTTCGTGTTCGGTCCGGCGCTCAACTTGCCGCCTCAGCCGCTCGAGCCCGGTGTCCTCATCACGCTCTCGACGTTCGTGCTCGTGTTCCTCATCGAGCACGAAGGCCATCGCGACAACGCGGCCACCCAGGTGAAGCTCGACGAGATCATCGCCGCCCTCAATGCCGATCGCTCGAAGATCGGCATCGAGGAGCGTCCCCCAAAGGAGATCGACTCGGTGCGCGATGCGACGCGCGCGCGCGAGGGTCAGCGCAAGGTCGGATAGGCTCGCCGCGTGTCCGACGCCGCACCGCTGGCCGCGCCCGCCGAGGATGCTCCCGTCGGGCCCATCCGATTCGCGGCGCTCCAGGTGCCGACGTTCCGCTGGTACTGGATCACGAGCTCGATCTCGTCCACCGGCGACGGCATGGAGAACGTCATCCGCGGACTGCTCGTCGTGCAGCTGGTCGGTGTCGTCGCCGCGCCGCTCTGGCTCGGGATGATGGTCTTCGCGCACTGGATCCCGTTCACGCTGTTCTCCCTGTACGGCGGCGCGCTCGCGGACCGCTACGACAACCGCAAGGTGCAGATCGTCGCGCAGGTGCTCCTCATGAGCGCCGCGTTCGGCGCGGCCGCCGTCACCCTCACCGGGATCGTCAGCGAGTGGTGGATCTTCGGCCTCCTCCTCGTGCACGGCTTCGCCGGCGCGATCGGGGGCCCGGCCCAGCAGACGCTCATCCACTCGATCGTCGGCCGCGACCGGCTCCTCTCGGCGGTGAGCCTGAACTCGACCGCTCGCCAGCTGTCGCAGGTCATCGGGCCCGCGGTCGCGGGCGTCATCTATCTGCAGTTCGGCCCCGGCTGGGGCTTCTTCGTAAATGGCCTCACCTTCGTCCCGCTGCTGGTGTTCCTCTCGTTCTTCATCCACCTCGCGCCGAAGGCGAAGATCGCGCCCCAGGCGGTGCTCGACGCGCTGCGCGAAGGCATCGAGTTCGTTCGCTCGAAGCCGCGCATCGGCGGGCTCATCGGCGTGGAGATGCTGCCGGTCATCTTCCTCGGACATACCTTCAACTCGCTGCTTGTGCTGTTCGCGACCGACTACCTCCACGCGGGCACGCTCGGCTATTCGTTCCTGCTCGTCGCGAGCGGTGTCGGCGCGCTTGCGGCGGCCCTCTGGATGGCGTACGCGCGTCAGCGCGGCGACCCGGCGCCGATCATCGTCGCGGCCGCGGTCGTCGAGGTCTCCGCGATCCTGATCTTCGCACTCTCGACGAGCTACGCGCTGTCACTACTGCTCATGGTCGCCATCGGCGCGGCCACGGTCCTCACGCAGTCCTTCAACAACACGACCCTGCAGCTGTCCGCGCCTGATGCGATCCGTGGCCGGGTCATGGGCGCGTATAGCTTTGGGACGCAGGGGTTCCGGGTCCTGAACGGTCCGCTCCTCGGCGTGCTCGCGACGGTCCTGGCGCCGCCGCTCGCTGTCGCGGGCTCGGCGGTCGTCGTGCTCGGCGGGCTCGCCGGGATCGTGGCCTTGGTGCCGCAGCTGCGGCGGCGGGACGGGCCGGCGGTCTAGCTGGTCCCGCTCGCGCCACGCGCACGACGTCCCGCGGCCCGCAGGTTGAGGATCACCAGGACCAGGAGCATCGCGAGCAGCAGCCACCCGACCTGATCGCGCTGCGCACCGGCCAGCGCGACAGCCGCGATCCACGTCACGGCGAGGGCGGCGACGATCCCGATCGCGAGCGAGCCGTCCTCGACCAGCAGGCCCCAGACGGCTTCCCAGACCCCTTTGAGGCTAGACATTCTTCGCGGCGACCTCGGCGCCGCCAGGGACGATGACGCCCAGCATCCGCACCGAGAGCCAGCTCGCGGCCAGGAACGCCGCGAGGATGATCGGAATCGAGAGCGCGTCTCCCGGCCACTGGGCGCCGAGACCCTCGGCGAACCAGAACACGCCGAACGCCGACAGGATCGCGCCGACCCCGAACTTCATCCAGTTCTCGGGGACCATCGTGAGCGGCTCGCGCAGCGCGACGCCGAGCGCGATGACGAGGATGCCGGCGGCGATCGCCCCGGCGATCGCGGCGTTGAGCGCCGCCGCGCCGCCCGCGCCGAACGCGATGACGATGAACGCGACCTCGGTGCCTTCGAGGAGCACGGCCTTGTACGCCACGATCGCGCCGATCCGGTCGAATCCGGTGCGCGCCAGCCCCTGGGCCCTGAGCTCCGCGACCTCCTTGAGGTAGATCCGCTCTTCGTCATGCACCGCGATGATGCCGGCGAAGCGGAGCACCGCCTTGCGCAGCCAGCGGAGTCCGAACAGCAGCAGGAGCGCGCCGACGAACGCCTTGAGCGCGTGCTCCGGAACGACGGTCACGATCGTGACCCCGAGGGCCGCGATGATGACCGCGAGGGTGAGCGCGGCGGCGATCGTGCCGTACAGCGGCGCGCGCCATCCGCGGGTCACACCGACGGCGAGGATGATCGTGGTCGCCTCCACGAACTCCACGGCGCTCGCGATGAACGCCGGCAGGGCCGAGACGGCGAGGGCACCGAGATCCACAGCTAACCCCCTACGGTGGTGGCTTCGAGTATCGCCGTTCGGGCCGGAACGTGGGGCACGGCGCGCATGAGCGCCGCGCCCAGGATCGCGAGCGCGCCCGCGGCGACGAACACCGGCGGGATGCCCGCGCGCTCGGCGATGATGGCCATCGGCGCGACCGCGAGCCCGCCGAGGCCGATGGAGAGGCCGAGCATCAGACCGCTCACCATGCCGAGGCTCCCGGGCATGCTCTCCTGACCACGCACCGCGAGGACGACGAACGATCCGTTGAGCAGCATGCCGCTCACCCCTGTCGCCACGACGAACGTCGGCCCGACGCTGTCCTGCAGCGCGAGCAGCACGCAGAACGGCGCGGCGCAGAGCAAGCTCGTCACGATCACGCGGTCGCGCCCGACCCGGTCGGCGAGCCAGCCGCCGACGAGCCCGCCGACCGCGCCCGACAGCAGGTAGAGCGTGAGCAGGCGCGATGCATCGATGACCGACGCGCCGCGGCTCACCGCGTACACCGGAAGGAACGAGCTCATCAGGGCCGTCGCCCAGGCGCGGGTCGCCGAGACCGAGATGAGCCCGGCGAGCATCCGGCGATTCGTGCGCAGGATCGCGCGCAGCGGGAGGACCGGCGCGGTCCGAGCGGGCAGGTGCGGCCCGACCCGCCAGACCAGCACCGCGAGCACCAGCGCGGGGATCGCGACGAGCCAGCTCCCGCCGAGCCCGGTCGTCGCGATGATCACGCCGATGAGGAACGGACCGACCGGAAGGCCGAAGTTGCCCGCGCTGATGTACATGCTCATCCAGCGGCCTCGCGACCGGCCGGGCACGGACCCGGCGACGAGCGCCGCGCTCACCGGGTGGTAAAGCGCCGTGCCCATGCCGCCCGCGAGCAGCGCGACCGCGACGACAGCGAGGCTCGGCGCGAGGCCCAGCGCCGCGGCGGCGACGCCTGACAGCGCCACGCCGGTCCACGCCATCCACCGGGTGCGCCCGCCGCTGTCGGACATGTGGCCGAAGATCGGCTGGGTGAACGAAGAGGACGCCTGATAGAGCGTGACCAGGAGCCCAGCGAGCCCGAGGCCGATGCCGAGCCTGCCGAGGAGCAGGGGCAGGAGCGCCGGGAGCATGTACGCGTACGAATCGTTCGTCAGGTGCGCGAGTGCCATGACCCCGACGGAGGCCGCGCGGCCACGGTCCTCGCTCATCGCGACGCGTAGGCGCGGTCGAGCAGATCCATCAGGTGCACCACGGGGACGCGGCTGCCCTCGCGGCGCAGCGCCGCCTCGATCTGCATCTGGCAGCCGGGGTTCGCCGTGACGACGAGCTCGGCGCCGCTGCGCACGATGTGCTGGGCTTTGCGGTGGCCGAGCCGCGCGGCGAGCTCGGGCTGCGTCACGTTGTAGGTGCCCGCACTGCCGCAGCACCAGTCGGCCTCGGCGAGCGGCACGAGCACGAGGTCGGGGATCGCCGCGAGCAGCGCGCGCGGCTGCGCGCTGATCTTCTGACCGTGGATGAGGTGGCAGGGGTCGTCGTACGCCGCGGTCGCGCGCACCGGTCCGGGCGGGTCCACCAGGCCGACCGCCGCGAGATATTCGCTGGCGTCCTTCACGCGCGCGGAGAACCGCTCGCCCCGTTCGGCCCACTGCTGGTCATCCTTCAAGAGCCAGCCGTACTCCTTTAGGTTCGCGCCGCAGCCGGCCGCGTTCACGATGAACGCGTCGACCGCGAGCGGCTCGAGCGCCTCGATGTTCCGCTTCGCGAGCACACGCGCGTCGCCGCGCTCGCCGGCATGCGCGTGCAGCGCGCCGCAGCAGGTCTGGGCGGCCGGGACGAGCACCTCGATGCCGTTGCGCGCGAGGACGCGCGCGGTCGCAGCATTCGTTTCGCTGAATGCAGCGCGCATGACGCAGCCGGTGAACAGCGCGACGGTCCCGCGTCTCGTCCCGATCGCCGCGTAGCGCGCCGGCAACGGCGCGCTCGTCGGGGCACGGTCGGGTACGAGATCGAGCAGCTCCGCGAGGCGCGGCAGCCCGACGCGGCGAAGGACGGCCCGCGCCCCGAGCCGCTTCGAGACGTAGCCGAATCGCGCGAACAGCGCGAGCCGGGTCGGGGACGTGATGAGCCCGCGGAACGCGACGCGCCGGAGCACGGCCTCGGCGAGCCCGGGCTTTCGCGCGGCGACGACCTGCGACCGCGCGGCCTCCATGAGCTTCCCGAACGACACGCCGGAGGGGCAGGCGGTCTCGCAGGCGCGACAGTCGAGGCACTTGGCCATGTGGTCCGCGAACGCCGCGCTGTCCGCGTCGAGCCGGCCGTCGTGCACGTTCTTCATGAGCCGGATGCGCCCGCGCGGCGAATCCATCTCGACGCCGAGCTCCGCGAACGTGGGGCAGGTGGGCAGGCACAGCCCGCAGTGCACGCACCGCGAGATGAGCTCCGGGAGCGGCGCGTCGGCGTTGGGGAAGCCGATGGGCCGGATCATCCGAGGACGGATCGCGCGGGCTCGAGGATGCCGTTCGGGTCGAACGCCTGCTTCAGCCGGCGCATGAGGAAGGCTCCGCCGGGCTCTGGCCTGGCCGCGGCATCGAGGTCCGGCATGGCGGTCCGCTCGATCCGCGCGCTGCCACCGAGGACGCGCGCGCTCGCTAGAAGCGTGTCGGCGGCCGTGCGGGTCCCGGTCTCCTCCGCGAGGTGCAGGTGGATGATTCCGCTCGCGGCATCCGCGACGAGATGCACGTCGGGATCCGCACGCACCGCGGCTTCGGCGAACGCGATCTGGGTCGCGAGCGGGAGCGCCGCACGGAGCACCGCGCCGCTGGTTGACCGGTCGATGATCTCGCGCAGCGGCCCGAGCGCGGCCTCGGGTTCGGCGATCTGCTCGACCGTGCCGCCGCGTGCCGCCGCGACCCGTCCGAGCTCGTTCATCGCGCGCTCCACCGGCGCGGCCTCGCCGGCCGCGGCGATCACCAACCGCCACCGTCCATCCGCGCGCCGCTCGACGACCACGGCGGTCGGCCGCAGCGACGTGCGCACGAGCGCGTCGGCCGCGCCGAAGGCGTCGCCAGCTGTGCGGAACGTCGTCGCCGCCGCGCCGGTCACCGGGGGCACCGGCAGGATCTTGAACGTCGCCTCGACGACGACGCCGAGCGTGCCGAACGAGCCGATGAACAGCTTGTTCAGGTCGTATCCCGCGACGTTCTTCACGACGCGGCCGCCGGCACGCGCGATCGTCCCGTCCGGGAGCGCCGCGCGGACGCCGAGCAGGAGATCGCGCACGCTCCCGTAGCGGTACCGGCCGAAGCCATTGCTGTTCGCCGCGATGATCCCGCCGACGGTCGCGCCGCTGGCAACGTGCGGCGGGTCGAGCGGGAGGAACTGGCCGTGCGACGCCAGGGCGTCGCGGAGCGCGGCGACGGACGTCCCGGCGCGTACGGTGACCGTGAGGTCCTCCGGGACGTGGTCGACGATCCCGTCCAGCCCGGCGGTCTCGAGGACGACGTCGGTCTCCGGCAGCGCGCGGCGATCGCTCTTCGTCCCACCCCCGCGCAGGCGCACGGTCCGCGCGGCGTCGGCGCACGCGCGCAGCAGCTCGGCGCACGCCTCGGGCGTGGCCGGCCGCTCAGCGCGCGGCATTGAGCGAGAACTCCTTGCACTTCCCCGGGGTGGGGAAGATCTTGCCGGGATTCGCGAGGCCCAGCGGGTCGAAGGCGTCCTTCACGCGCCGCATGACCGCCATGTCGACGGGCGAGTACTGGAGCGGCATGTAGCAGTTCTTCTCCATGCCGACGCCGTGCTCGCCGGTGATCGATCCACCGACCTCGATGCACATCTCGAGGATCTCCCGGCCGGCCTCCTTGACCCGCTCGACCTCCGCCGGCCCCTTCGAGCCGTCGAACATGATCAGCGGGTGGAGGTTGCCGTCGCCGGCGTGGAACACGTTGGCGATGCGCAGACCGTATCGCTCGCCCACGTCGATGACGTGACGGAGGACCTGCGGCAGCTTCGTCCGCGGGATCACGCCGTCCTGCACGTAGTAATCGGACGAGAGCCGACCCATCGCGGCGAACGCGCCCTTGCGACCGGCCCAGAGCTTGTCGCGCTCGAGGGCGGTGGTCGCCACGCGCAGCTGGGTCGCGTGCGACGCGCGGCAGATCACCTCGATCCGCTCGAGGAGATCGTCGAGGCCGTCGCGCACGCCGTCCACCTCGACGAGCAGGATCCCGCCCGCGTCGAGCGGATACCCGGCGCCGACCGACGCCTCGACGGCCTGCGTCGAGAGCTGATCCATCATCTCGATCGCGCTCGGCACGATGCCCGCGCCGATGATCGCCGAGACCGTGTTCGAGGCGTCGTCCATGGTCGGGAAGGCGGCCATGAGGGTGCGCTTGTCCTCTGGGAGCGGCGTGAGCTTGACCGTGATCTCGGTGATGATGCCGAGCGTGCCCTCCGAGCCCACGAAGGTGCCGACGAGGTCGTAGCCGTCGTACTCGAGCGCCTTCCCGCCGAGCCGCACGACGGTCCCATCGGACAGCACGAGCTCGAGGCCGGTGACGTGGTTCGTCGTCACGCCGTAAGCCAGGGTGTGCGGCCCGCCCGAGTTCTCGGCCACATTGCCGCCCAGGGTGCAGGCCTTCTGGCTCGAGGGGTCCGGGACGAAGTAGAGGCCGCTCGGAGCCGCCGCGGTCGAGAGGTGGAGGTTCACGAGGCCGGGCTGCACGACCGCTCGGAGGTTCGGCACGTCGATCTCGATGATCCGCGACATCCGCGCGAACGAGATGACCACGCCGCCCTCGACCGGGATCGCGCCGCCCGACAGCCCTGTGCCGGCGCCGCGCGGCACCAAGGGCACCGCATGCTCCGCGCAGAACCGCGCGAGCTTCGCGACGTCCGAGGTCTCGCTTGGGAGCACGACCGCGTCAGGCGTCGCGATGTCGATCGCCCCGTCGTACTCGTAGAGCAAGAGGTCCTCGCGGGCCCAGAGCACCTTGTCGGCTCCGAGCAGATCGCGCAGCGCACCGGCGAGCTCCGCTCCGCGCAGGCCGGCGCGAACGATCGCCGGCGCCGCGGTCACGTCCCTGTGCTCTCGCGCGCCCGGATCGTCTCGCTGAGCTCGCTCGCGGCGCGTCGCATCTGCGGCACGAACTCCACGCATCGCTGCTTCGACATTCGGCTCGCCGGACCCGAGATCGAGATGGCCGCGATGGGCGCTCCGATCGGGCCGACAGCGACGGCGACGCAGCGCACGCCGTCGTCGTACTCCTCGTCGTCGAGCGCGTAGCCGCGCTCGCGCGTCTCGTCCAGGGCGCGCGCGAGCGATGCGCGGTCGACGAGCGTTTTGGCCGTGTGCGGCCGCAGCTCGGTGCGGTCCAGGAGCGCCTCCCGGCGCGGCTGCGGCAGCGATGCGAGCAGCGCCTTCCCGGCGCCGGTCGCGTGCAGCGGGACACGATTGCCGACGACCGTGAAGAGCCGCACGACCTGCGGGCTCGCCGACGTCTCGATGTACACGGCCATGGTGTCGTCGAGGACGCTCAGGTTGGCCGTCTCGCGCGTCGCGTCGACCAGGCCCTGGAGCAACGGCCGCGCCGCGAGGCGCAGCTCGTTGTACCGGCTCCGGCCCTCGGCCAACGTCGCCACCTTCGCGCCCGCGTAGTACCGGCTGGTGTCCGGGTTTTGCCGTACGTAGCCCCGCCGTAGCAAGGTCGCGAGGAGCCGGTGGACGGTGCTGACGTGCAGCTTCGTCCGGGCCGCGAGGGCCGTGATGCTCACCTCGCCGTCGGCGCCGGCCAGCGCCTCGAGCAGATCGAGGGCGCGGTCGACCGACTGGACGGAGCGCCGCGACCGGCGCGGCTCGGTGGCTTCTTTCACTGTTCGGAAGTCCGCATCTGAGGAGCGAAATGATAGGCCGCCCTGGCGTTCCTATCCTTTTCACATGCCGAACGCCGCGGATCGCCGGACCACGCTGCTCGCCCAGGCGGCCTCGTTTCCCGCGTCGCCGGGCGTCTACCTGTTCAAGGATGCGAAGGGCCGGGTGCTCTACGTCGGGAAGGCCGACATCCTGCGCGACCGGATCCGCAGCTACTTCGGCCCGAGCCTGGACGTGCGCCATGTGCGTCTCGTCGAGCGAGCCGACCGGCTCGAGTACGTGCTTACCGGCAGCGTGTCCGAGTCGTACCTGCTCGAGGCCAACCTCATCAAGCAGCATCGCCCTCGGTACAACATCCGGCTGAAGGACGACAAGTCCTATCCGTACGTCAAGGTCACGCTCGGCGAGGACTTCCCGCGCATCCTGCGCACGCGGCAGCTCGGCGATCGCACGGCGCGCTACTTCGGCCCGTACGCGAACGCGAAGTCGGTCGACGAATCGCTCGACCTGCTGCAGAAGCTGTTTCCGTATCGCACCTGCAAGCTCACCATCACAGCCGCTGAGGACGGCCGGGGGCGGACGGTGCCGCCAAGCGCGCTTCCGGGCGGCCGGCCGTGCCTGCTGTTCCACTTGAAGCGCTGCACGGCGCCGTGCGTCGGCAACACGACGCGCGAGGAGTACCGCGCCACGGTCGACCGGAGCGTCCAGTTCCTCGAGGGTCGGTACGACGCGCTCGCGCGCGACCTGCGCAAGGAGATGCTGACTGCGTCCGAGTCCCTCGACTACGAGCGCGCCGGCCTCCTCCGCGATCGGGTGGTGGCCATCGAGCGGACGACGGACCGGCAGGAGGTCCACGCCTACAAGGGCGACGACTTCGACGCGCTCGGGGTCTCGCTCGCCGAAGGCGACGCGGCCGTGCAGCTCCTGCGCGTGCGCGACGGGACCATCGTGGGCCGCGACCAGTTCTTCCTCGAAGGCGCCGAGGGCGCGACGCCGGGCGAGGTGCTCGGGTCGTTCCTCCGGCAGCACTACGCCGCCGCCGCGACGTTCCCACCGGAGATCGCGGTGCCCGAGGCGATCCCCGACGCCGCGACGTTCGTCGCGTTCGCCGAGGAGAAGCGCGGGACGCACGTGGAGCTCCACGTCCCGGTTCGCGGCAAGAAGCGCCGGCTCATCGAGCTGGCGGTCCGCAACGCGAAGGACGCCCTCGAGCAGGAGCGGGTGCGCTGGCTGGCCGACAAGGGAAAGACCGACTCCGCGCTCGTCGAGCTCCAGCAGGCCCTCGGGCTCGAGGGACCGCCGAAGCGGATCGAGTGCTTCGACGTGAGCCACGTCCAGGGGACGAACGTGGTCAGCTCGATGGTCGTCTTCGAGGACGGCAAGCCCGCGAAGCAGAGTTACCGCCGCTTCCGCGCGAAGCTCTCCGACCGCAACGACGATTTCGCGAACATGCGCGACACGCTGCGGCGGCGGTTCGCGCGGAGCGCGGCCGGCGAATCCGATGGTTGGCCGGTGCCCGACCTCGTGATCCTCGATGGCGGGAAGGGCCAGCTCGCGGAAGGGGTCGGCGCGCTCTCCGATGCCGGCCTGCTCCAGATCCCGATCGCCGCTCTGGCCAAGGAGCGGGAGGAGCTGTTCGTGCCCGGGCGGCCGGACCCGATCCTCCTGCCGCCACGCTCGCAGGGCCTGTTCCTCGTCCAGCGGATCCGGGACGAGGCCCACCGGTTCGCGGTGACCTACCACCAGCAGCTCCGCGGCAAGCGGGCGGTGAAGTCGATCCTCGACGAGATCCTGGGCGTCGGGCCGGCGAAGAAGCGCGCGTTGCTGCGGAAGTTCGGGTCAGTGAAGGGGATGCGGGACGCCTCCGAGGCCGATCTGGCCGGCGTCGCCGGCGTTGGCCCCGCGCTCGCGGAACGCATCAAGCAGGCGATCGACTGATCGTTGAGGTCGACCTCAACGATCCGCATATTCCGCTACACAACGTTGAGTTTACGTTGACAATCCGGTAGCCCGCCTCGCACAGTCAGACCATGGCGAATCCGGTCATCGGTCGCTGTCCCATCTGCAACGAGTCGCTGCGCGTCGTGCGCCTCGACTGCGAGGGCTGCGGCACGCGGATCGAGGGCACGTTCACGCTCGGCCGATTCCAGGCGCTGACCGCGGACCAGACCGAGTTCCTCGAGACGTTCATCCGCGCGCGTGGGAACTTCAAGGATGTGGAGCGCGAGCTCGGGATCTCGTATCCGACCGTGCGGTCGCGGCTTGACGCGGTGATCCGCGCGCTCGGGTTCCC
>CAAGKR010517245.1_pt1 | contig 26378 bp, 17 predicted proteins | sample 2556971 | NCBI WGS metagenome assembly CAAGKR01 (sample SAMEA5207829, study PRJEB30636) | soil metagenome | biome: forest; feature: boreal; material: soil | place: USA | collected 2011-09 | depth 1 m | reverse complement strand
GGTTAGAGACGAAGACTGAAGTGTTTTCTGAGAGGTTTTATTGGGGCAGTGGCGCGTTAATGAGCCGCCGGGACTGATGGCAAGGTTGATCGAAGCAAATCGAGTTGATGACCAACCTCCGCATTCGCAAGTACATGTTAACCAGCAACATACGCACAAGGAGAATATCAATATGACTCGCCGGCGGGGCCCCGGGCCGTGCCCTAGTCGCCGCCGGCGCTGGCGCCAACGCGCTCGCGCTCGCGCTCGTTTTCATGTGCCGCAAGTGGTTCTGCGGTCGCATTGACTGGGATCTCACCGCGTTGCCGGCGTGTTTCAGCCAGTCTTCCGCGAACGCCGGTCACTTTCTCACGAAAACCTGCCAGCGCGCCCGCCACTTTGCGCCAGCGTGTCGTGTGGCGCAGATCGTCAAGCAAGGAATACACGACCGGTGTGGCGATCAATGTCAGCAATAACGAAAGCGTTTGCCCGCCTATAACCACCACTGCAATTGAGCGTCTCTCCTCTGCGCCCGGGCCCGTACCCAGCGCCAACGGTAGCATGCCGGCAACCAAAGCAAGTGTAGTCATCAGGATTGGTCGCAGGCGGTCTCGATTCCCCTGCATGATCGCTTCGTAGCGTTCGATACCACGCGCGCGCAGGCTGTTCATGTGATCAATCTGGAGGATTGAGTTTTTCTTCACTACGCCGAATAGAACGAGTATGCCGAGTGCTGAATAGAGATTCAGCGTATCGCCGGTCACCCACAGCGAAAGCAAGGCAAAAGGAATCGAAAGTGGCAAACTCAGGAGGATTGTCGCCGGATGTATTGTGCTCTCAAACTGCGAGGCGAGAATCATGTACATGAAGATGATCGAGAGAATGAACGCCCAGATGAATTCGGTGAAAGTTCGTTCCAATTCTCGCGCGCGCCCTGAGACTGTGGTCGTATAAGCCGGTGGAAGGTTCATTTCCGCAACCGCGCCGCGGAGTGCCTGAATGCGATCGGCAAGGGCGAAGCCCGGAGCGACGGAGGCGCGCATCGAAACTTGTCGTTCTCGGTCGAGTCGATCAATTCGGGAAGGGCTGTTGTCACGTTTGATCTTTACCAGGTTATCAAGCCTCACCAGGCCTCCGCGGGATGAGGGAACATAAAGCCGCTCGATCGTAGCGATGTCGCTTCGGTCCTTCTCGGCAAGCCGTAGTTGAACGTCATAGTCTTCGTTGATTGATTCATCGCGGTAGCGAGAGGCCCGATCTTCGCCACCCACCATCAGACGCAAGGCCGTGGCGATGTCGGTGCTATCCACACCAAGGTCCGCGGCGCGAGCGCGGTCAATCTCCACACGCAACTCCGGCTTGTTTAGTTTCAGCGACGTGTCCGCATCCACAATGCCACCGAGAGTCTGGGAGCGCTTCATCAACTCGTCTGCATATCCCGAAAGCGCCACGATGTCAGGACCTCGCAAAACGAAGTCGATATCGAAACGTCCGCCGGCGCCAAAATTGAATGATGGGGCATTCCGAACGCCTACGCGCATCGGCGAATATTTCTGCAAGCGACGGCGAACCTCGATCATAACGTCCTGCTGAGAGTAGTTTCCCTGAAACGCCTTGAATGGATTTCCCTTCTTAGTCTCGGTCCAAAGACGGCCCAGCGAGAATGTGCGCTCCTCGTGTGGGGCGATCCGAATGTAGGCACCTCCCTGATTAACGCCGCCGAGAAATGATCCGCCCGCATTGGATAGAACCATGCGCACGCCCGGAGTTGAGAGAAGGTCCTGTTCAATAGCCTGCATGGCCTCGTTCATGACCGCCAGGTTCGTGCCTTCCGGTCCATTGACACTCACCTCGAATTCCGCCTCGTCAACATTCGTCGGGATGAACTCCTGCTTAACCGCCCGATAAAGCGGGATGGTCGAAAGCACGACAGCTATCGCTACTAAAGCGACTGCCAGGCGATGCTTCATCGCAAAGGCGAGCATGGTGGTATAGCCCTTGTCTATCCATTTATAGAACCCGCCCCTCGAGGCCGGTGATCCGTGTCCACCTTTGCCGGCGTCGGCGACACGAATCAGCCGCGAACTCATCATCGGCGTCAGCGTAAACGAGACAAGCAAGCTGACCAGAATGGCGACGGCGGCAGTAATGCCGAATTGATACAGAAAACGCCCGGAGATGGACGACATGAATGAAACAGGCAGGAAGATCACAACCAGCGAGAGCGTAGTTGCTAGTACGGCCAACCCGATATCTTTAGTAGCTTCCCTGGCTGCTTCCTTTGGCTCAATCCTCTTCTCTTCGATAAAACGGAAGATGTTTTCCAGGACGACGATGGCATCGTCGATGACGACACCCACCATTAGTACGAGCGCCAGCATGGTGACGCTGTTTAGCGTAAAGTTTAGCGCTCGCATCATGCCAAAGGTGGAGATCAGCGAACACGGAATAGCGACTGCGGCAATGAATGTGGAGCGCCAGGAGCGCATGAAGAGAAGCACGACGAGGCTGGCCAGGATGCTACCAAGCAGGAGGTGTTTCTGGATTTCATGCAGGGCCGCTTCGATATAACGCGACTGATCACGGATTACTTCAACCTTCACGTCCGCCGGCAGTTGGCCAATGACTCGCGGCAACTCTTTCTTTACTCCGTTGATGACATCGATGGTGTTCGCGCCGGACTGTCGTCGAATCTCCAGTGTGACAGTCGGCACACCGTTCAGGCGCGCCAGTGAACGTTGTTCCTTCGTGCCATCTTCAACTCGCCCGACGTCGCGCAAGCGCACGGGCGAGCTATTCACATTCGCAATTACAAGGTCTTCGAAGGCGCGCGGATCCGTATACCGTCCCAGGGTCCTCAGTACCAGTTCTTCTCGCCCTGTGTTGACATTGCCGCCGGGTACGTCAGCATTCTGCCGGGTTAGCGCTGAACGGATAGCGGTGACTGGAATCTGATAAGCAGCCAGTCGCTCAGCATCAATCCAGATATTGATTGCGCGATCGAGTCCTCCCACGACGCGCACTTCACCGACGCCGCCAACACGCTCTAATTGAACTCGAACCGTCTTGTCGGCGAGCTCGGTCAGCTCGCGAATGGATCGATCACCCGTAAGCGAGATAGTTACAACCGGAGTGCTGTCGTTATCGAACTTCTGAACCACCGGAGGAGTAGCATCCTCCGGCAAACTTCGGCCCAAACTATTGACGCGGTCGCGAACGTCCTGCGCCGCTGATTCGAGGTTGCGATCGAGTTTAAACGTCGCGATAACGATTGACGTTCCCTGCCCCGAGATCGAGCGCAGCTCATCGATGCCGTCGACCGTATTAACTACTTCTTCGATCTGCTGCGTAACCAGAGATTCAACTTCCTCGGGCGAAGCACCGGGCAGGTTGGTGCGTATACTGACAGTGGGAAGGTCAACAGAAGGAAAGCGATCGACTCCGAGTTTAAAAAAACTTGCCGCGCCGACGACAACCAGCGACAGCACGATCATGGTCGCGAAAACCGGGCGCCGAATACATATTTCAGCAAGCTTTTGCATTAAAAAACTCTACTTTGTTCTTTGTGCTTAGTGCTTGGTGCTTAGCGCTTGGTGTTCGCAGCTGAGGCCTTCGAAACTGACGCGAACCTCGCGCAAATCCAACTTCAAAGTACAAAGCACAAAGTACAAAGAACAAAGAACAAAGTTCAAAGCACCAATCATCACAAATCAACGGTTATTGTACTACTTCGACGAGCATTCCTGATTGGAGGTTTCCCGGATCCACAATTACTTGATCGCCAACATTTACGCCCGCCAGAATTTCTGTCCACTCTCCGCTTCGCCGTCCGGTCGTAATTGGCTTTTCCAGCGCCTTGCCGTTTTGCACTACGATTACCTTTTCGATACCGGCGAAGGTAACGATCGAATTGTTGGGCACAGTGACCGCCATCTTCGAATCGTTAGTCACGATCTCAGCTTTTGCGAACGATCCGGGGCGCAGGCTGCCGTCGTTCTGCACATCAGCTTCAACCAGCAACATGCGATTCTGCTGAGCGATCACCGGACTGAGACGTTTGATCTGCCCAAAGTAAACCTTCCCGTCCCCTTCAACACTGACCCGGACATTTTGCCCGAACCGGACAGTTCGGGCATCACGCTCGGGAACCTCCGCGCGTAGACGAAGAGGATTCATTCGTACGATATCCACTACCGGTGCCCCCGCGGCCAGATACTCCCCCACGCTTGCGCGCTTTTGCTGGACGATTCCGTCCAGCGGAGCATAGACCGCTGTGTCTGCAAGCTGCTGTCGCGCGAGTGCCAGCTCAGAGCGGCGTTGGGCCAGAAGAGCCTGCCGATTTCTAATTTCTTCAATTGAGTCCTGATAACGACTGAGCGCCACTTTATAGGCGGCATCGACAGAATCGAATTCTGAGCGCGCTACGACACCCTGTTCTACAAGTTTTGCGGACCGATCCCTACTAGTTTTCGCCTCGTCGAGTACTGCGCGAGCTTGCCTGACGGTTCCCGTCTGCTCAGGATTTACCCCGTCGTCCTTGCCGTCAGGTGATAGCCCTAGCCGTGCCCGCGCCTGCGCGAGAGCTGCCTCGGCCTGTTGCACGCGCAGTTTGTAATCATTGGGCTCTATCTGCGCGATTATCTGTCCGCGTCGAACAACGCTGCCAAAGTCAACCGAAATGGAACTGAGTCGTCCGGCAACCTTCACACCAGCTGTCGATTGATCAAAGGCGGCCAGCGTTCCATTTGCGGTAACAGTCTCGCTGAAAGGCGTTTCTTCGACACGCGCGGTCTTGACTTGCCGGGTTCCTTTGCTGTCGCTTGGTTTGTTCTGGCCTGCGGAGCCCTGGTAGCCGCTCGTACACGAACCGGAAACGAACGGCAGCATGCAAAACAACAATCCGGCAACAAACCGGATGGAATTCGATAGGCCAATGTTGCGAGACGTAGTTTCCAACATGTCAGATTGGTGGAAGCAATCTTAACCTAAGGAGCAATGACTGGGGTAGCAGGCGGCCATGTAATGGTGGTGCGGAAGTGTCATGCGGCTTATTACACTTCGCGTGGGTGATCTTTCGGCGAGTGCTGTAGGCACGAGATGTTTATAGAACCCTGGCTCCATTATTTGGAGGGATTCTATTCACGGCAAGCTATAGATATTTCGCCACTGCGCGGCTGTTTAGCAGACCGGATCCTGAAGCGAAGTGCCAAGTCAGATTCGAAGAGCTTGAAATTCTAGCCGCCAAAACTCTTGCGAAAGAGGTAAGACATCTTGATGAAGAAAGTTCGGCCGTTGCGCCGGAATCCTGGTTCGAGTTGGCCTGAGAATGGGTTAAACCCACGGCGATTCAGATCGTCGTTATATCCCAGATAGAAAGCCGTGCCGGGATTAGGTGTATACCCGAGCAAAAACTGTCCCTTATAATTAGACGCTATCGAATCAAAATCGATCCTTCCACGCGCGAACAAAAAGCGGCTGAATTGGTAGGTGCTGCGCAGCGAGATGATGTTTTCATCGAAAGCCACGCGGCCAGTGTCATAGCGCTTTAGTCTCTCTTTGGTAAAACTAAGTGTAGCGCTAAGAGCACTTGTCGGCTGGTATGTTATTCCTCCATCCACGTGCCAGAAGTCGCCGGGTTCAGGATCTTGCGGAGCATTGCAAACCGGAGGCCCGTTGCTACCGCCGCAAAGGCCATTGACCCGCGCTGTAGTTGCGGCGAGAGCAGAAGGACTGACGCGCGGAAACTTGGGCCCGGCGCCGAAGTCAAAGTCGAAGTCACCCCAACGACGGTTCACAAAAAGGTTGAAATTATATTTCTTGCTTGGCGTTGACCCCGCAAAAAGGTAAAGACCCTTGTTGGAGGAAGACCGCTCATTGTCATTGCCTGCGAAGGTGCAGGTGTTATTCACTAAGCAATTTGAGCCAGGTTGGCGCTTCGGTCCAAACTCACTCTCAAACACGCGCTCGTAACCCTTGTCCGAGCCGATCCCCAAATAGCTTTGCCTTCTAAAACTAAACTGGACTTGCATTTCGTCATTAAAGTCTTGCGAACGGCCTTGCCAGTCGAAGTTGGCGGACAAATCCGTATAGAAGCGCCAGGAAATCAAACGCGCTTTCGGTTTCGGCTCTGAGTTGTAGCGAATAAACCAATTTGGGTTGTTGGTATTAGCGCGACGGTTAAAACCGACATCAGCGCGATAGTAGCGAGTGCGCCCCACGACAGATAGCTCATGACCAAAATGTCGCCCGTCTTTGTTGTAATCTACGGCATAGATGAAGCCGTTCTCCTTGCGGTCGAGAGTTTGTCCTTGTTCCGGAAAGAAAAATGGACGGCGGGAGTGTGTGCCTAAGACTTGCCAGCTAAAGGTCGTTTGCTTGTCGAGACGAAAGCGGCCGTCAAAGCCACCCAGCTCATTGTACGTGTCGACAAAGCGATCATAGGTGCCAAGGAAACCGATGAATGAGTCCGATTTGCCGATGTCGCGCTTCAACCGCAGGATTCCTACAGACGCATTCTTATCCACCAACCTTGGATTGGCAGTCGGACGCTCCTCTTCGCTGAAATTACCAGGACCGTTGTCCGAGGCCAGCAGCAGGCCAAATGTGTTGCGGTCGATCTTTCCAGTTAGCTTCAGCGCAAAGTCGGGATCGATGATGGCTCGCGTGTGAACGGCGGCGATCTGCGTTTGAAAGATATCGATACCTTCGAGGAAGAAGGGCCGCTTCTCCGCAAAGAAAATCGGAAAGCGCTGATTTGCGGTCACGACTAGCTGGTCTGACTCCACCTGCGCAAAGTCGGGGTTAATCGCGAAGTCGAGCGTAACTCTCGGCGTAAGACTGTATTTTCCAGTAAGACCCGGATCAAACTTAATAGGTTCATTAACAAACCTTCCACCCTGGGCGATCTGCGCTGACGTTATGGGGGCTTTGCGCTTGCCGGTCTCCGAAAGTGTAAGACTGGGAATCAGCTCCAGCGTTCGTTCGGCTGAGAGTCCTTCAAACCCTGTGAGATGCCCTGCCTGAGCTAACCAGCTCGAGATATCGCGCGATATTGGCATCCACATATCCAGTTCATTATTGAAACGCTTGATGCGCCGCCAGAAATGCACACCCCAGAGCGCATTCTTTCCACCAACATAGCGAATCGACTTGAATGGGATGGCAACTTCGATCGTATAGCCATCATTTGTCACCAGGCCCTTGGACTCCACCACTATGTCGAGACTAAAGTCTTCTCCCTGCCCGTCGGTCCAGATTCCATCGGCCTGAATGCCCAGCGGGTTGAAATCAAACTCGTAAGCTTTCCGCTTGTCGTTGAAGGTATCAAAAAGAATGCCGACGTAATCGTCGTTAAAAATGTCGTCTCGCTTTGGAATATTGGCGCGCACTTTGTCGGGCTCGTCATAACAATGAAAGGCGACATACAGAAATCTGGAATCGAACCCGAGCATCACTTCGGTTGGCTTGGAGGGGGCGATGTTGTCACCGGGCTGCACCTGATAGAAGTCTTTCAGCACCACCGCATTCTTCCAGACTTCATCATCCAGTTTGCCATCGATTACGGGAGGCTTGGCGAAACTCGGCAGCTTCACCGGCTGCGCTTTTTCCAATGGAAGAACTGGAGCGCCTTTCCCTACCTTTGCGTTTGCCGAAGTGTCCAGCGGCGTACCCGTCGGCTTAGCGTCTCCCGACGCTTCGACCGGGCTCGCAGAGGCGGGCGCAGGTGAAGGTGAAGGTGCGGGCGACGTTGTCGATTGGGAAGATGCGGTCTGAGAATAACCCTGACCCAGGCAAAGAAGTATTATGCCGACGCTTATGAAATGAGCTTTCATGAGGTAGTCATTAGGCTATTCAGCCACCTATGAATATCGTTGCTAGAGCTCGTAGAAACCCAAATGGACCGGGCACCTATTAGACGAAGCAGCTAAGCAAACGTTCCGAAATGTTAATTAGAAATCGCAATCATCGCGGCCGAAGAACAATTTTTCCGCCGCCCGTGTTCAGAACAAAGACGTTGCCACCGCGACCTACCTTCCACCGTTTCGCGCGTTTTGACGGCGCTATGTCTTCAGAAACTGTCAGGCCTTCGTTATTGATTCCTTCAGCATCGGTTTCAATCGTGAAATTTGAATCCGGTGTTACGGACAACGAAATCGATCCATCACCGGTGCGTGCGTTAAGATTCGTGAATTTTCCGTCGAGGGTGATCCGTCCGTCGCCCGTGCGTGCGTCCGCCTGACCTTCAAAGTTTGAGATGCGAATATGGCCATCGCCTGTGTTTACCTTGAGCTGACCCCGACTATCACCCACCTCAATGTTTCCGTCCCCCGTTCGAAGCGTAAGCTCGCCTGTCACGCCTTGAAGGCTTAAGCGTCCGTCGCCGGATGAGACGTGCACATTCGCATTTCGTGGCAGGAAGACGTCGAGACTGGCTGAGCCGTCGCCTTGATCAGATTTGGCAATTATCGAAATTGACGAGCCCTGTTGTTCCGTCTCGATATGCACCGCTTTAACCTCTTCCTCGTCATTACCGCGTTTTGTTGCGGCGTACATAACCTCCGGCTTGTCCCAGCCATGCACGGTTATGGCGCCGTCGTATGTGACAAGGTTTATGCTGGCCGTCCCGGCGATCGCGAAACTCTTCGATTCGTGCTCGACAAAGTGATTACCGATCATTCCCTCTCCGCGATCCCTGACTCGGCCTTCACCGCGACTCTCGGAGGGCATTTGTTCACGGATCTGGCGCTGCATTTCACGCTGCACCTCTCTCTGCGCTTGTTGGATCTCTCGCTGGGACTCGCGAAGAGCCCGTTCTGCTGCGCGCCGAGCTTCTGGCTCTACTTCGCGCCTTACTCGCTCAGCTAGTTCGCGCGCCTCTTGCTGCATGCTTCCGACTTCGACGTCCGAATCGGTTTTGTCTTTTTCCTTATCTTTATCTTTCCGCGAAAGCAGATTAGTTGCCGTACTCACCGGACGACCGTCCTGAGCGTGCTTGATGGCGATCCTGCCGTTGACGTTCGACAGTTTGATTCGAGGGCCGCCCGAACCAAGTTGGCCATACAGTGAATGGCCCACATACTCGCCGTCCTGGACCGCCAACCCGAAGTCGTTTCTGATCGAGCCACTTATCGTCTCAGCTCTAATTACTGCGTTGACGTCGGACGGAATCACCACTTCGACACTTCCGTTGACCGAGCCCAGCGAAAGCGGTTTCGACTGCACAAGCTGAACAAACGTGGCCTGTAGGTTTCCGTTGACGGTGTTGAGCTTCGTTTCACTAATTAACCCGCGAACAACCAGGCCGCCATTGACAGTCGAGGCGTTTACATCACCTTCCACACCGTCAATGTCGAGCGACCCGTTGACTAAATCGATTGACTCGAGGCGTGCTCTCCGGGGAACGGTTATTGAATAATCAACCACTGCCGGATTGTTGTAACGACCTCTATCGTCACTGGTGAAATTATGATCCTGATCCGGATAGGTTGTCCTGATTCTGATAGCGTCCGCGGTGGAACTCACTTCGATCTTCACTTCATTCAGTCGTTCTTGTTTGTACGCCCGCTTAACAGCGTTAACCTGCACCTCGTTTCGATCGGAAACAGTTATGCGAACGCCACCATTCAAGTTTTCCAGACTTACACGCCCATCGGCCGCGAGAGGATATGTCTGATGAAACTCCTCGCGAACTTCATCGCCTCGTTGTACGACATAAGGCGAGTAGCCGGGTTGCGCCATGTAGCTCTCTGGCACTTCAGTCAGATCATCGACACAGGCCGCGAAGCTCCTGGCCGAATTGGACCAACTGCCAGCGCTGAATAGTGCAGCGGCCAAAATAATCAAAGTGATCAGGGCCCTATTCCACATTTGCTTTTTACTTTCCTTCTTAAAAATCGATTCGGTTTCCATCGCTTAGTTAGCTCGACGAAGATTAACTGGCTAACTTCTGCACACGATTCAAATCTTTCACGGCGCTCGATAAGGCCGCGACCGCGATCAGCAGAATAAGAGTAATCCTACATCCCAACTTCACGGCGTTTCTTTTCCTGCCTGAGATCTTCATTGCTTTTCCCCTAACATTCTCCGGGCCGAGAAACAGTGGCTCTGGAAGCTTAGCGGCCCCTGCTCCCGGCCTAGTTGCGTTGCTCTATTACCAGAACACCATGCGCAAAATATTTGTGGCAGGAAATTTAGTCCGGAAACTTCAGGTTAGTCGGCTTCAGAACCAGAGACGTGAGGATTCAATTCTGAACTTGCGCTTGAGAGAAAGCTCAGCCCAAACTCCGAATTACCCGGATTGCTTTGTTAATCCTTTTGTAAATGGAGTGAGCCGCTGAATGACACTACCGTGATACTAGCGTCGCCAGTACCGTGAACGGCCGTGACCCGCTTTGACATGTACATGGCCTTAACCACAACGGGGTCAACCTTAATCATCACCTTCGGCTCAACCTTGACTATAAGCGGCTCGGAAGCGGCGGAAGATACAGGTTGAGTGGGCGCTCCTTTTGTTGATGCGCGGTCCGAAGCCTCCGAAGAAACTTTCGACGGAACGGTTGTGATTGACTTCTCTGTCTTCAGCGTTAAGGGGAAGTCACTAGTAATTGCTGCCTCTTGAGACACCCTGGCGTTAAGTCGAAACGAAGCATCCGGCGGCAAGGCAAGTGTGACATCGCCGGTCGTGGTGTTGAAGGAATATTGGCCCCCATGCGCCAACGGACCGGCAAAATTTACCGTGCCATTGACGGTCCTCGCGCTAATTTGCGCGTGGGCCACTCGGTCGAGTTCGATGTCGCCGCTGATGCTGGAAACTGCCACAGGGTCATCGGAGTCATTTGGACGAAGGTTCGTGGCCGTCACACTGCCGCCGACGGATTTCATAGCCACCCGGCCAGTGGAGTCTTTAATCGACACATCGCTACTAAAACTAACCGCCTCCACTGATCGAGAAGCCCCCTCCACCGATATGTCACCACTTTGCGATCTCGCATAGACTGAGGCGACCTCAAAAATGTTGATATCTCCCTCCCCTGTATGCACGTAAATCGAAGCACCGCGCGGAACCATCAACTCAACATCGCCAAACGCCTGACAGTCGTTCGTCTCCTTATTGCCGTCTCCTCGATCCACCATTAAAACCGTCAGCCTGGTCGCCGGGCCTGACTGGTTTGTTGCATCTACCCGTTTCAACTCGATTTGGCTCACATCGCTTGATCGCGCGAGAACCTCATTCTTGTCCCAACCCCGCACCGTCACGCTACCGGACATCACACAAAGCGAAACCGTTACAGCGGAATCCGTCGGGACCGTGCGCTCGATTTTCTGAGCACGCACCTTGTCTTTATGGTCACTCGCATGAGCCAACACGACTGCCGGCAAGAGAACCAATACAGAACTGATAAGTAAAACTTTCAACTTCATTATCGTTATCCGACCTATAACCTTTCAGTGCTGTTTGTTATAAATGCGAGCGTCAGCCACTGTGTTCAGCAGATCCACCTTGCTTTGATAAGCCGAGAACATAAAATCCGCGGCGTCGGGATCGTTCGGATTACTCTTCGCCGCCGTTCGCGCAGCCGCAAGGGCGCGATCCACGAAAGCCAGGTTTCTTTCGTATTCAGCCTGAAGCGCGGGCTTCATCTGCCCCCTATCTAACTTGATCGTCGAATCCAACTCCGCAATCGTTTGCAGATAGCTGCGCTCGCCCGGCAGTAGCCGTACGTGATTGTCGTCCGAAGGAATGGGACGGGGCCTCACCGACATGTTCCGTGGACGACGCGAGTTTGAAGGAGGGGCATTACCCGTGTTTGAGGCCACAGTGAGCGGCGGCGTTGAAGCCTCAGGTCCCACGCCCGAGGCGGTTTTTAAACCACCTGTTCCCGGATTGACGGTCGCAACCTCGTGACTGCCGGAAGTAGATTGCGAATTGTGGCTTTGAATGAGTGCGAAAATTACAGCGGAAGTTAGGACCACTACCAAACCTGCATAAGCAAACGCTTGTTGTGGCGTAAACGTAAAGCGATCAGAAATCGACTGAAGCCAACTGCGAAGCCTTGGGAATGTTGCCATCTCGACGGGGCCCGAACTAACCACGTCAACTCCTGCTATCGCAGCATCAATGCGTCGGCGCAGGCGTTCAGTTGGCACGCTTGCTTCAAACTCTGGCGCCAACGCGGCAACGACCATGTCGTATTCCTTTTCAAACTCCCGCGCAGCAGTAGCGCAGGTGAAGCAGGAAGCCAGATGGGACGTCACGCCTTCCAGATTTCCGCTGGAAAGCTCGCCATCAAGATAGCTCTGCAGAATTTCTTCGCCCAAACACTCGCTCATCGTCTACCTCCGATTTTCCCGTACACTCTTGCAAATTCTTTTCGGCCGCGTGCAACCAGGCTGCCGATGTTTGTCTCCTTCACAGACAACGTACTAGCGATTTCCCGGTACGAAAGTCCTTGCTGTTTCAGCAGCAGGCAGCTGCGCATTGGCTCCCTGATTTTATCCAGCGCCCGTTGTGCCTCTTCAATCTCGATCTTTCGCCTGTAATCTTCTTCAGTCGCCGTTCCAAACCATCCAACATCAGTAGTGTTCCTCTGGTATTCGTGATCGCGAACCATCGATCGCGTACGGCCGCGCAATGTGTTTCGCGCCACATTAAGTGTGACGCGCAAAAGCCAGGCACGCAACAATTCCTCGCCTGGCGTCGAATCGAGATTGCGATAGAGCCTGAGGAACACCTCCTGCGTCACATCTTCAGCCAGCGCTGCGTCGCGCACAACCGCGCAGGCAGTCCTGAAGACCGCGCGGTGGTGAAGCGTGAACGCTTCATCGAAGCTGAGCGAAGTCGCTTCAGTAGCGATGTCGTAGGGCATGGAGTCTGTCAGGGCTCTAGCTTGTCCGCTCATTTATCACCGTTCTCAGAAAATAAACACCGCAAACCGCTGATTTGTGACACCTTTATCGCGAGCCAGCTCGCTACCGATTTTCAGCGGTTTATTGTAGTCTGAATCTTGATCGGCACCCAAAAACCAGCGACGCGAATTCAACGGAACATCGAAGATAAGCCTAAGTTGAACGCGCTAAGCTGCGCTAAAGTTCAGAAATCTCTGCTACCAGTGAAAGAATGAATTTGACAGCCCCAACTCTCACCGATTCCCTGCACAACAGCGCTTTTCTCCGCGCGTGCCGGCGTGAACCCGTTCCATACACGCCTATCTGGTTGATGCGGCAGGCAGGACGTTATATGCGTGAGTATCGCGACGTCCGAGCGCGCATGAGCTTTCTTGAATTATGCAAGACGCCGTCCCTGGCTGCGGAAGTGACTGTCACTGCGGCCGAGCGCCTGGGAGTTGATGCGGCAATTATCTTTGCTGACATCCTGCTGATCATTGAGCCAATGGGAATTGAGCTTGAATTCAGCAAGGGTGAAGGGCCCGCGATTCACAATCCTGTGCGGTCAGCCTTGGACGTCAAACGCCTTCGTGAGATCGAAGATGTTGGAGCCGTCGATTTTGTCTTCGAAGCCATTCGTCAGACCCGCCGCGCCCTGCGCACCGATTTGCCACTGATTGGTTTTGCAGGCGCGCCATTTACCCTTGCCTCCTACATCGTAGAGGGTGGGGCGTCGAAGAATTACGTGCACACGAAGTCATTGATGTACAACGACGGCGGCGCCTGGCACGCGATGATGTCGCTTATTTCCCGCGCGCTGGTGAAGTATCTGAACGCGCAGATTGCCGCCGGCGCGCAGGCGGTCCAGTTGTTCGATTCATGGGTCGGCTGCCTGGGTCCCGATGACTATCGCGAATATGTTTTGCCGCACACGCGCAGTGTCATTCAGAACGTTTCCTCAGGAACACCCGTGATTCATTTCGGCACCGGCACCGCCGCTTTGCTGGAACTGATGCGAGACGCGGGCGGCGACGTGATCGGTCTTGATTGGCGTGTTCGTCTGGATGAAGCGTGGCAGCGCGTGGGCTACGACGTCGGAGTAATGGGTAACCTCGATCCGGTGGCGTTGTTCGCCGGTTCCGAACGCGTTCGCGGTGAGGCGAAAAGAATTCTGAAGTATGCCGCCGACCGCCCTGGACACATCTTTAATCTGGGCCACGGGATTCTGCCGGAAACTCCCGTGGAAAATGTCATCGCTCTCGTTGATGCAGTGCATGAACTGAGCCACACCAAACAAGCGCGTTAGCGCTACAAGAAAAATATGGCGAGGACAATTATGCGAATAAGAACTACTACGACTCTTCTACTGCTTCTTTGCTTCGCACTCTCTTTTGCCCAGGCTCAGCAAAAGAAACGCCCAGCGTCTCGCGGCAAACATCCGTGTGCCAACGCCCAAACTCAGTTTGATATGAACAATTGTTTTTGCCAGCAGTACCAGAAGGCAGACGCGGAGCTGAATCGCGTCTATCAGCAGCTTCTCGCGGCACGCGCTAGCAACCCGGCGTTCATAGATAAGCTCAAGGCTGCTCAACGCACTTGGATTGCGTTCCGAGATGCGCAGCTCGAGGCTATCTATCCAACCACCGAAGATCCGCGCGTGACGTACGGCTCGGTGTATCCGATGTGCTACTGCGCGGCGCAAGAAGAACTAACCAGTGAGCGCACTAAGCAACTCAAGCGAATGCTCACTAGCAAGGAAGACCACGCTTGCGGCTGGGACAACCACTGAGCGGCTTTGATCAGTTGGATAAAGCGATGAACCAGACTTCAGACTCCGCACTCCAGACTCCGGCCTACGATGCTTTACTGATCGTCTCGTTCGGCGGGCCCGAACGTATGGACGACGTAATGCCTTTCCTCGAAAACGTTTTGCGCGGACGAAACGTACCCCGCGAGCGCATGATTCAGGTTGCGAAACACTATGAATTGTTTGGCGGCGTCAGTCCCATTAATGAGCAAAACCGTAAACTCATTTCTGCATTGAAGCAGGAGCTGGAAACCAATGGACCAAACCTGCCTATCTATTTCGGCAATCGCAACTGGCATCCGCTCCTGACGGACGCGTTGCGCAAAATGCGTGATGACGGAGTAAAGAGTGCGCTTGCTTTTGTGACGTCCGCCTACAGTTCTTACTCCAGTTGCCGGCAGTATCTTGAGAATATTGCTGACGCACAAAAAGAGGCGGGTCCGGATGTTCCGAGCGTTGCTAAGCTCCGCGCCTTTTACAACCACCCCCTGTTCATCGAAGCCAACATTGCACAGATTCGCGCGGCGCTCGGGAAGTTTCCGGAACACCAGCGAGCATCGGTGCACATCGTGTTCACAGCGCACAGCATTCCCGAGTCGATGGCTCAAAACTGTGATTACGAGGCGCAATTGCAAGAAACTTCGCGCCTGGTTGCCGAAGGAGTTTTTGCAGGGGATGGGCTTTTCGCCGGCAGCGATCCCTCAACCGCTACGGATAAGGGCAAACCCTGCCGCTACAAGTTGGTCTACCAGAGTCGCAGTGGCTCGCCCGCGCAGCCGTGGCTGGGACCGGATGTTTGCGATTACCTGCGTGAGTTGAAGGCAAGCGGAACCAAAGAACTTGTTATAGCGCCTATTGGATTTGTTTCCGATCACATGGAGATTATTTACGATCTGGATACCGAGGCGAGGGCACTGTGCCATGAGCTGGGCTTGAACATGATTCGCGCTACCACAGCGGGCATGCACCCGGCCTTCATCAAAATGATTCGCGAGTTGATCCTCGAGCGGCTTGAGCCCAATCGCGAACGAAGATTCCTTGGCAAGTATGGTGCGCGTCATGATGAATGCGCAGTGGGTTGTTGTGTCTAGGCTAACGAAATGAAACGTATTGTAATTATTGGCGGTGGCATTACGGGATTGGCCGCGGCTCATCGGATTCTCGAGCGCGAACAGGAGTTGCGAGAACAAGTTGAACTAACCCTTCTTGAGGCCAGGCCCCAAGTTGGCGGGATCGTTCAAACAGAGGAGCGCGAAGGTTTTCTTTTGGAAGGCGGGCCTGATTCGTTCCTGTCCGAAAAACCCGCGACATTAGATCTTGCCAGACGCCTCGGCCTCAAGTCCCACCTAATAGAAACCAATAAGAGCTACCGACGAAGTTTCATCGTGAGGCACGGTCGTCTGCTGCCTGTGCCCCAGGGATTTCATCTGATAGCTCCTGCACAATTTTGGCCCTTCTTCGCGAGTGGCATTTTCAGTTGGCCCGGCAAAGCCAGAATGGCGATGGACCTCCTGCTTCCGCGACGGAATATGAATGGCAAAGCGGAGGAAAGCCTTGCTGAGTTTGTGCGGCGCCGATTGGGGCGCGAAGCACTTGAGCGCATGGCCCAGCCGATGATTGGGGGAATTTACACCGCGGATCCTGAGAAGCTCAGCTTACGAGCAACGATGCCGCGCTTTCTCGAAATGGAACGCAAACACCGGAGTTTGATTCGAGCGCTGCGGAAAGAAGCGAAAAGCGCGACCATGTTCCGGGGCAGTAGCCCGACCGCGGGGTCCCCGGCCGGGCAGCCCGGCTGGGGTGGGACAGTCAGGGAGGGCACGGACACAAGCGGAGCGCGTTACAGTCTGTTTCTCTCTTTTGATCGCGGCATACAGTTGCTCACTGACAAACTCGCAGAACGAATTTCAAATTCCAAATCTCAAATTACTGGTGGCGTTCATTCCTCTCAAGCGTTTATCCGAGTAAACACAGCCGTTGAATCTTTGGCTCTGGAGCGAGAATCGGCGGTGAGTGACGAAGTACCCAGGTGGAAACTTAAAACCAGCCGTAGTGAAACGCTCGTTGCCGACGCCATTTGTCTCGCGTTGCCCACCTATGTCAGTGCGAACCTACTGCGTGATATTGACGATCGATTGGCTTCGGAGCTCGACAAGATTTGCTACGCATCAAGCGCGACAATAAATCTGGGATACAAGCGTGAAGACATTTCTCACGCGCTCGATGGTTTTGGTTTTGTCGTACCATTTATTGAAAGGCGATCGCTTATAGCTTGCACTTTCAGCAGTGTGAAGTTTGCCGGCAGAGCTCCAGAGGGTTGCGCCTTGATGCGAGCGTTCGTCGGCGGCGCTCTGCAACCAGAAATGTATGACCTCAGTCAAGCTGAGTTGATTTCGCGGGTGTGCAACGACCTGCGTTACCTGCTCGGGATTAAAAGGCCGCCGCTGTTCGCAGAAGTTTCAAGGTGGGAGCACTCGATGCCGCAATATCACGTTGGTCACATCGAGCGGGTGAAAGGAATTCAAGAGCGAGTCGCTTCGCTTCCCGCCCTCACTCTAGCGGGCAATGCTTATTCAGGGCCCGGAATCGCCGATTGCATCCGGAGCGGTGAAGCTGCTGCCAATACCCTGATTGATGCGTTGCAACTCAATGGGCAAGCGAACCATTGACTCCCCATCCGGTTTGGAATAGAACCACCCTCGTCTAACCTCCTCAAAGGAGTCATCGCCATGGCGGATGGTCCATCACCGGAGCAAGTCTCGAAGATTGAAACCGAGCAGTTACTGCGACAGATGAATGACGCCTGGGTCAAGGCGCTCGTCAGGGCCGACCTGCCCGATAAATTAGGAGTTCGCGGAGCGACTGAATAGGCCTCGCGAATCAAGGCGGGATGACGCAGCAATTGTCGATGGAGTCAGAAGCAAAGCTCTAGATTTGGCTGTGCCGTCTGATGTGCGGTGGCGGCTATGCCCCACCGTCTTGGGTTCTGTGCGCTCTGGGCTACGCCCCAAAATGAGGGCTTAGCCCGATAGATTAATGGCAAATCCCCCGGAAGGTCATAGACCTTCCGCACATCGGGCGGCAGAGCCGCACTAGAACGCGACACGCAAGCAATAAACGCGGCCAGCGATTTATGAGCGCGATTCTTAATAGTCTATCCTTGACAGTCCATGGCGCGCACGACAATCGATACTCATTTCCTTCCCGCAAGACTTTCAATCCAGACGGCATTGGTCTGCATGAGAGGGCGAAACGCTTCTCGTGGAACTGTCGTTTCTATATGCATGTTGTCATCGGTGTTGATAACTGCCCCGGCGACGGCCGGCGTCAATTGTGTCTCGTCGCATACATACCACTCTCTCACGTCCGCTTCGCTCTTGATGTTGACCCGCGCGAGCTCCGCTGAGATTCGTGAATCGCTCATTCGCTCCCGTAGTCGATCCCGAATTCGATCCATGGCCAACGGAGTCTCACTGCCAACCAGGATTAAGTCCTTTCCTTTCCCTGCTCCTTCCACGCGAAAAACCAACACATGCGGGAACACGTTATGAAAAGTTGCCAGCACAGAACGCAAACTCTCGGTAGAGAGCTGGTATATCTGTAACCACTGAACGAAGATTCCTTCTCGATTGAGCCGGTCGCTTCCTAACTGGAAGAACTCCTGTGTAAAGAGGTTTGCGACTCCAGGTACCCAGGGATGGCTCGGCTCGCTAACGATCATGTCGTATCGCATCGGTGTAACTCGCAAATAGGTCCGTGCGTCGTCAATTATCAAATGCAAGCGCGGATCGTTTAGCGGCTGATTATTCACGTGCTCAAAAAAGCGCGAGCCATTAACTGTTGCTGGTTCAAGTTCTACACATTCGAGCGATTCGAGCGGCGACTGCAGCATAGCGCCGGCCGTAACTCCAGTCGCATAGCCCACAACCAACGCTCGCTTCATGCCTGGTGCCAGGAGTATCGGCATCTGGCCCAGCATTACCTGAGTGGGCATGTCTTCGCGATCCGAGGCGTTGGTGCGCCCGTTGATGGCCATTGAAGTAATATCCCAATCTTTGCGCACTGAAACGGTCGAGGTGGGTCCTTCTTCATACATCAACAGAGTGTGCGACTCGGGTCCATTCGATTCGTTTGTGTTCTCCGCTACACTTCCACGCGTCTTCGCGATCACTCGCACAAGACTGTCGTAGGCTCCAATAGATAGATCCGCGAGGTTCATGGGCGGCGCCACGAGGAATAAGACAACGATTAGGCTGGTGGCGGCAGCGGCAGCAATGCCCCGACGCAGATTGCATTTCCGAACGTCCCCTTGAGGTTGATATGCCAATCCCGCAACGATGACACAAAGAGCGGCTGCAAAAAGAATGGTGAATCGCGTACTAGTCTTCGGAATCAAAACGAATCCGGCGCCAAATGCACCGACGATGGCCCCAATTGTGTTCACCGCGTAGCTGCGGCCAACGAGTCGTACCAATGCATTCCCGGTATTCGCACCGGCCCAAACAAGCACAAGTGGCATAACTGCTCCCATTAGGAACGCGGGGAGAAGAATTAACAGAACGACCGAGAGCACTTGCAGCATCAGTAATCCGCCCCAGCTATTGATGTTGAGGCGCAGGCCCGTTGTCACCAGGAGCGCTGGGATTTTGTTTGCCATGAACAAGCTAAGAAAAAGACTGAGCGCCGTAGCGAGCTCAACCTTAACCACCGTTCGGCGGAGAGTTCCGGAAAGATCCTTGCGTGCGATGACGTATGCACCGCCGGATAGGCCCAGCAGGAAAAGGGCAACGACGATGCTGAAGGCATAGGTGCTCGAACCGATAATCATTGTGAGCATCCGTGTCCATGCGACCTGAGTGCTGATGGTGACAAACCCGGAAATAAAGGCGCAAAATAACCAGAAGCTTCCCTCTTTGTTTTTTAATTCGCCAACTTCCCTGGTGAGGAGAAGCTCTTTTTTCAGTCCTAGTTGTCGACTTGCGGCAACCACTTCAAGCGGGTTGTTAATCTGATCGTCTACTGCGACTTCCATCTTTCCGTCTGCAATAATTGCAGCGATGCCGATAATGACGTTGATTACAGCCGCCGTGTAGATCGTGGCGCGCACACCGAGAATCGGTAATAGCAGGAATCCGGCGGCGATGCTACCGCAAATGGCCCCGCCTAGATTACGAGCGTAGAGTTTTGTGACCGATGTGGAGGTTGGCCCAGATCGCACCAACGCGGCTGACAGAACGGGAAGGGTTGCCCCCATCAGCGTCGTCGGAACCAGGAGCATCAGGCAGGAAAGCAAAAACCGCCACAAGCTAAAGGCAAAGAAGCTCGGATGGAAATGCTGCCAGATCAGGGCATAGAGATTGTCGACAAGACCAAAGAGCCAGGGTACCGCCACAGCGTAAAGAGCAATGCCAATTTCGAGCGCCCCGTAAGCGCGAATCGGCTGCGTAATTCTCGCGCCCACTCGTCCCGCGAGCGCGCTGCCGAGAGCCAGTCCACCCATGAAGGCTGCAAGGACGGTGCTCACCGCTAGCGTAGTTGCACCGAAAACAAGGCCCAGCATTCGGGCCCAGAGCATTTCATAAATCAACCCTGTGGCGCCCGAAAGAAAAAAGCAAATCGCCACCAGCCGAAAGGTTAGCCGGGAATAGCTGAGCGCGGACATTGATTTGCTGGTTGGAGCGGGCGTAGCCGTCACATGTTTCTCCGGCAAAGAGATTAGGTAGAGAAATTCGATGAGGCGGGATGCAAGAGGATTAATATACCATTATTTGGTTGCTACTGGATGCCAAACTAAGGGGCCTTTTGCATTGTTTAGATGACGCACTTATGCGGCCTCTCTTCGCCGGACAAGTCCGGCGTCTAAACAGATCTCTTTTCTAGTAATGAAGTCGAGCAGAATTTGCAGGATCTGGGTGCTCTCGGGTCAGGGGTTGCAAGCAAGTTGCGCACTTCTCTTCAGACGTAAATTACGTGTGACGCTCGCCAAATTTTCGCCGGAATCGAGCCTTGTGGAGCAGTGGTGAGGACGATCGCGTAATCCTCGTCAAACACATTGTTGTCTTTCACGCTTTCATCGCCGGCGGAGGCCATGAGTTCGATATCGCCGCTCTGCTTTTGCGGACTTACGATTGCCAGCCTGCGCAGACAGTCATAGAGATGTTTTAGTCCACTGCCGTAATTTCCCAATTCGTCGCCGAGCATTAATCGCACCTCGGCACGCTCATCGATGAAGTGTTTCAAAAGTGAAGCAGCCTGGACGACACCTGCTTCAAACCTTCCTGGGAAGTTTTCCGAATCGGAGTCAAACAGATCTCTGGTGTCGAAGACAATCGTGATGCGCCGCTCATCTTCCGCAGTGAATTCACGCACGGTCAAATGACGTGACCGGGCAGTTGCTTTCCAATCAATGTGCCGCAGGTCATCCTGTGGTTGGTAGTCGCGAAGAGAAAAGAGGTCCTGGCCCACCCCACGCCGTAGTGACGCCATCCGTCCCGCATAGGTGGGAAGTAAATGAAGTTCGTCTCCTATGGGTTCGGGTTTCGGGTAAACAACGATGTCCACATGTCGCGCGCGCAAGCGCCGGCGCAATCGGAAAAATCCAAATGGGAATCTTGTCGAGAGTTCGAAGCCATCGATTAGCACGTGGCCACGAGTGGCGAAGAGTTGCTCAACTCTCTGCTCTGCCGCTGCGTGATGCGGTACATAGGTGAAGTAAGCCAGCGCTCGTTTGGCGTAACGCTTCCGGCGCCGCTTATTTCTGCCTTCATCGGTTGAATCAATTGGGCCGCGCGCTTCGACGAGAATCGAGAATGATGGCAGCAGCCGCTTCGCATTTCGCAGGGTAACGATAACCGGCGCTGCCTCACCGGCGAAGATGTGGTCTGGGAATCGTGCAGAGACAATCAGGTCCCGCAGCGAACCCCTTCCCGCCACGCCTCCCACAAACGAGCTGGAACAAAGCAACGAAAAAATGAGAAACAGCAGGTTGTTCCCGGTGTTCCAGGCCGCAAAGCCAACAACCATCAAAATCACCAGAAAGATGCCGCCTCCGCTCGTAACCTCAATAGGCAAATCGAAGCGCTTCACTTCGACACGCGCGGAACGCGCAAGCGGCGGGACAACGAAAATCAGCATCAGGACCGCGCTCACAAGTGACAGGATTGCGGCTGCCGCTGCCAGAGCGTAGTTATTGGTTTGACGAGCGAGAATAGTAACTGAGGCGGCAGCGAGGCCCGCCAGGACCAGGAGTGTCCCTAAGATCGCATTGCGCCACTTTGACAAGGATGAAGGATGAAGGCGGAACGATGAAAAAAGACGGCCACCGCGACCGTCTGCTCGTTCGTTCATCTTTCCCAGCTCATCCTTCATCCTTCATCCTTCGGCTTTGATCTTCATTCTTCCGCTTTCATCCTTTAGAGCGGCACGCTGACCGTTTTCATTATTTCTGTCAAAACTGCTTCGGCTTCTTCGCTGCGACGCATCGATGAGGAGAAACGCGTGCTGACCAGTATGCGGTGGGCAAACACCGGGATAACCAGGCGCTTGATGTCGTCGGGGATACAATAGGAACGTTCCTCCGTTAGCGCGAGCGCTTGGGCAGCGCGGAAGAGCGACAGCGTTCCACGGGGACTTACTCCAAGATCCAACATTTCTGAATCGCGGGTGGCCGCTACAATGCGCATCAAATAATCAACCAGCGCATCATCAACCGAAACCTCGGCGACGCTTTGTTGTAGCTCGACTATTTCCTCCGCCGCCATGACGGGTCGAAGGTCGTCGAGTGGGTCGCTGTATTCTCGATCGCGAAGAATCTGTTTTTCGTCATCCGTTGTCGGATAGCCTATTCGCAGCCGCAACATGAAGCGGTCGAGCTGCGACTCGGGCAGTGGGTATGTTCCGTGGTGTTCAATCGGATTTTGAGTTGCCAGCACGATAAACGGGGCTGGCAAAGGGCGAGTAATCCCTTCGGCGGTGACATGGCGTTCAGCCATTGCCTCCAGCATGGCAGACTGTGTTTTCGGCGTGGTGCGATTGATCTCGTCGGCCAACACAACATTCGCAAAAATTGGCCCGGGCTTCCACTCAAAGTTGCCAGTGTGCTGGTTGTAGACTGAAAGTCCAATAACATCTGACGGCAAAAGATCAGAGGTAAACTGTATGCGCTGAAACGTGCAATGAAGCGCGCGGGCCAATGCATGGGCCAGTGTAGTTTTGCCGACGCCGGGAACGTCTTCAACAAGCAGATGCCCGCCTGCGATCAGCGTAACTATTCCCAGTCGGACAGCCTCGGGTTTGCCTTTGATTACAGTTTCAATTGCCTGTTGCAGACGCTCGATTTTCTCGACCGCAGCAGAGGTGACCAACGGCGCTTTCTCTTTCACGGTGTCGAGACGTCTCATCAAATATTTCCCACCCACCCCAGATTTCCTTCATTCTACATGTTGCAACTCGCTCTGGCACGTCCAACCTCGCCAGCCGGGGTATCGCGTGGGTACTGGTTCGGTTTGAAATCAGATGAAACTGTCCGCACCTCACTTCAGCGAGTGACTAAAGGATGCTCGCGAATTCCCGGAATGCAACGCCGCCACTCAATAGAGCCGGGAGCGGTAAGGACCGGGTGCCAACATTCAGCTTGGCTCAGTTCTGGCTTTTAGAATCTTGAAGCCCTGGTTCGGTTTGCCAGGGTGAATCCAGAACCCGGTCGCTACCGCTCCGGTTCTGTATCGAGTTGCGGCTCTAAACTTGGGCAGGAGTTCTCGGATTCACGTAGCCACTGACGTGGGGTGCTACTGAGCATTCAATCGACTCGTCAGAGCGTGCTAACTTCGTGACATGACGTTCCCAATCTACTGTAGTAGACTAAGTTTCGACTCGATTACACGGAGGGTGCCTGGGTTCCAAAGCAATCGCGGGAACCTAACTTTGGTTCATACGTGTAATCAAGCGCGAGGAGATTTTATGAAATCGGACCGTAACAACCGCACTGCTGAACGTGGCTTCTCACTGATCGAGCTGATGATCGTCATCGCGATTATTGGCATCTTGATTGCTGTCGGCGTGACCGGCTGGAAGGCCGCTGTCAAGTCGGCCAATGAAGCGGCTGCTATTAAGACGCTAAGAACAATCGCTGAGCAACAAATGCTCTTTTACAACGGGCACCAGCGCCGTACGTTTGGCACATTCGACGAGATGTTGAAAGAAAATATGCTCGACAGCCGTTTTGCCGGAAGTACGCCGGTGGTAGAAGGTTATGTTTTTCAGATGAGGGTGATTCCCAAATCAACCACCACGCAGGCTGGCTATGCAGTCAATACGGATCCGCAAGTGACTGAAGGGGTCGGCGCCACGGGAAAGAATCATTTCTACCTCGACTCAGACAGCAACACGATACATGTCAACGGCACCCAGCCGGCGACTATTGCAGATCCACCGATTGGACAATAGAGCTATAGCTGCAGGCGAGTATTCGACTGTAGACTTCATCTTTTAACCGCAGTTGCCGCGAAGGAGCCGCGTAGCGGCGAAATGTCTATAGCTGCAAGGCCTGTGATTTTACCTTAGGCCGCGAGCGAAATGCTTCGCATTTTGCTGGCGGCCAAAGAATTCAGCGTACTCAGCGTTGACAACTATAAACATTTCGCCCCTCCGGGACTTTTGTCCAGGGCATCCGAAGCGAGATGCTGGGGGTGAGTTGACGGTCTCTTCAGATCTAGTCTGCATTAATTTGCGCAGAAATGGGAGGGTGGTAGCGCGCCCCGGCGAGGGGGCAAGCGCCTAGAGAATCGTTCCCCATAGATGATTCGCTATGCCCGTCTCATACGCATACCACAGTCCGAAAGCAATGCTTAGTCCGCCGGCAACAGTTTGTAGTCCGTAATTGATACTCGTGAGCCGTCGCCCACTCAGCGCAAAGGGCAGTCCAATTAGCCCCGACATAAGCAGCATGCCAAGCGTAGATCCGGCACCGAACAATGCCAGGTAAAGTAATCCCAGCGTGACAGATTGAATCTGCGTCAGTACCAGTAAGGTCAATGCTGCGGATCCCGCCAGGCCATGCATAGCACCAACCAGAAGCGGTTTGAACCCGAGCTGTGAAACCGCATGCGAGTGCGATGCATTTGAAGCCCGTAACGAACGTGAGGGTGCGACGCCGATATGCTCCGTTCCGTGTTCGTGGAAATGAATATGCACATGCGACTGTCCGTCGTGGCTATGCCGGTGCACGTGCACGTCAGCGCGTTTTCGCAACACTCGTAAGACTGCCATTACGCCAAGTCCAATGATCATCAATGCGACACTAAACTCAAGCCAGTTGGCCGCAGTGGCAGGAATAGCGATGCGAAAAACAAGAACAAGCACGCCTACGATCACGAGTGAAGCCGTATGCCCTGCGCCCCAGAGACCTCCAACGAGCGCCGATCGCACGACGCTGCGGTGTTCACTAACAATGGTCGAGACGGCCACCACGTGATCGACCTCCGTTGCGTGCTTCAGCCCGAACACGAATCCCAGGCCGAGTAAGGCAAACACACTAACAGATGTAAATGACGTTTCCATCCCCACGATCCAATGAACGGCGTTCACAACAAAATTCCAGTCCGTTTATCCATCCTCGCTTACCGACGTTACATTGGACCACCGGCCCCCAGCATCCAAACGCCGTGTCCCTCTGAATGCAAGCCTGGCAGCGCTTGCTAATTCGTGATGTGCGTTTCAGTCAAATAATGCGCAGGCTTAAAGGTTCTGCGCGACGCCTTCTGAACCGCGCCGTTCGCTGCTCCACAATCATGACGACTGATCCCGCCACAAGACTCGGCCGTTACGAAGTTAAGTCCCAAGTTGGCGTGGGCGGGGATAAACGACTTTTGCCGCGCTGGCGTTTACTAATAGAAGCAGAAAACTCGATTTTAGCGTTGTGCTTACTCAGAACAAGACCACGCAGCATTACAAGACATGCCTTGCAGGACGCAACTACTCCACTTGTTGGAGGTTTAGACTGATCCGCACGCCGTTAACCAGAACAACGCTTTGATTGATCAGCTCCTGATTCGTAATGTCTGCGTTTGCAAACTTACGCAAGGCTTTGAGCGGACACACGAACTCGAGCGCTTCGGACGAGTGGCCAGTACTCGCAGTCAAGTCATTAAGAATGGTGATATCAAGGCCACCAAGTTCCGCATCATCCGGAATGCGTTCAAGGATTGACTTCAGTTGCGGCGACAGAAAGAGATCAAAACTCCGCGCCGCTCGCTTGTAGATCGACGTAGCTTCTCTGTCGAAACTATTCGGATTCCGGAGCGTCAACTGAAGGACTAGCTGGTTGCGGAAGACCACAAATGACGGCGGTGCATACTGCACAAAGTGATAGTTGGCCAAACCCGCAGCGGCCAGCGCGTCGAGCTGGGATTTGTATTTCGTCTCGAGACGCTCAGCATCGGCTCGAGTACGCACCACCGTCGCTATCTCTGGCATCTGCATGCTGGCGGTTTCAGAAGTGCCAATGCCGTCTTGCCCCGTTCGTGCAAAATTCGCTGGGTCATACGAAGGTGAAGGAGTACCTTGCTTCTGGCTTGCGGCCGTTGCCGGTTGCTTCACCGATCGTTGAAGTGTTGCGACGTCTAAGGGCTCACTTCCGCTAAGCGCCAAACCAAATGGCTTTCCGTTGAGGAATATCTCTGAGCGGTTCAGCAGTTCCTGCCGCTCTGAG
>CAAGKR010219622.1_pt1 | contig 26401 bp, 24 predicted proteins | sample 2556971 | NCBI WGS metagenome assembly CAAGKR01 (sample SAMEA5207829, study PRJEB30636) | soil metagenome | biome: forest; feature: boreal; material: soil | place: USA | collected 2011-09 | depth 1 m | reverse complement strand
TGCTTCGCCTCGGGGACGGCGACGTTCATGGTCCTCGGGGATGCGTGCACCCGGGATTGCCGCTTCTGCGCGGTGGACTCCGCGCCTCCGAAGGCACCCGACCCGGGAGAGCCCGAGCGGGTGGCGGACGCCGCCGAGCGCATGCGCCTGCGTCACGTCGTGGTGACCATGGTGACGCGCGACGATCTGCCCGACGGAGGAGCGGCGCACGTGGTCGCCACGATCGAGGCGCTGCGCCGGCGCCTTCCCGCGGCGCGGGTCGAGGTGCTCGTCTCCGACTTCGGTGGTGACGCCGCAGCCATCGACGCGGTGGCGCTCGCGCTCCCCGACGTGTTCAACCACAACGTCGAGACGGTGCCGCGCCTGTATCCGGAGGTCCGCCCGCAGGCCGACTACGCGCGCTCGCTGCGCGTGCTCGCGCGCGCGAGCGAGGTGGCGCCTGGCGTCCCGACGAAATCGGGGCTGATGGTGGGCCTCGGCGAGACTCCCGAGGAGGTCGAGGCGGTGCTGGCCGACCTTCGGGGCGCCGGCGTCGGCATCGTCACGATCGGCCAGTACCTGAGGCCGAGCGCGGTGCACCTGCCCGTCTCCGAGTACGTCGCGCCGGAGGTATTCAACTCGTACGCGGCGAGTGCGCGCGCCCTGGGGTTCGCGGGCGTGGCGAGCGGCACTTACGTGCGATCGAGCTATAGGGCCCGCGAAGTGGCGGAGCAGGCGTCGGGCACGGCCGAGCAGGCCTAGCTATCCCTCGTCGGCAGGGCTCACCAGCACGATCGGCTCGGCGATGGCGCCGGGCCCGGCCTGCTTGGCGGCGGCAAGGGAGCGGTCCGCCGCGGCCAGGATGTCGTCCAGCGCGCGCGGCAGGGAGTCGGGCGGGTCGAAGACGGTCACGATCCCCGCGCTCGCTGTCAGCGTCAGGAAGGCGTCGCCCTCGGCCGGGACCTTCATCGCGCCGATGCTGGACAGCAGCCGGGCGGCGAGCACCTTTGCCCCCTCGGGCTCCAGTTCGGGAGCTAGGATGATGAACTCGTCGTCGCCGAGCCTCGTCACGAGGTCCGCGGAACGCACCGTCGAGGATATGGTCCGCCCGATGGCCACCAGGGCCCGGTCGCCGATCCCGTGGCCCCAGACGTCGTTGACCATGCGGAACTTGTCGACGTCGACCAGCACGAAGGACATCGCGCCGCCATAGCGCGCAGACCACGCCGCCCACTGGCCCGCTTGTGCGGCAAGCGCGCGGCGGTTGCCGAGTCCGGTGAGCGCGTCCCGGGTCGCGTAGCGCGTCGCCGCGCGGTTGTTGTGCCGGGTGCGGCGCAGCACGGTGGCCATGAAGGCGTCCGGGCTGCTCGGTCCGAACTCGTCATCGAGGGCCGCGGCAAGGGCGTCGATGTGGGCGTCGAAGGACTTGTGGCGTGAGTGGGCGAGCCCCGGCTCGCTCAGTTCGACGAGTTCCGCGAAGACCGGATCGAGCGCCAGGAACTCGATGCGAGCGGCGGCAAGCAACGCCTCGCGCGCATCGAGGGCAGGCGGAGCGGTTTGCGCGACGAGGGCGAGCGCCGCCGCAGTCGCGTCGAGGTCCTCCCTCACGGTGCGCGCACTGGGCCAGGTATCCGCGAGCCGGCCGGCGTCCCACTCGTCGACCAGTTCGCGCCACCATTGCGCGTGAACGCGCTTGCCGGCAGCCAGGTGGCCGAGCAGCGCCGCCGCCTTCGAGTCGGTGCAGCGGGCCTGCATGTCGAGGTAGGCGGCCTGCGCCGATTCGTCGATCTTGACGCATGATTCGAGGATCTCTCGCATCGGTGAGTATCTCCTGTCCACGGGCCGAAGGAGGCCCCCGCAGCGGTCATCGGCACTACTACCATGTCAGTCTATCGTTCATTATCGGGTAAGTGGCTAAGCGACAAGACCCCGGGACACGACCGTGGCACCGGGATACGGGGGACAGGCGGTGAGCATGGACGACATCGACGAGCTCGACATGCATGAAGCGCAGTTGCGCATGAAGCTCTACGACGAGTACCGCGACGCCGTGAAGGTCTTCGGCTACTACGTCGAGACGGAGTTGCGCGCCTATCTGGCCAACGACGTCGAGATCGTGCCGGAGAACGGCCCGGGCGGCCTGTTCTTCAAGGTCACCCTCACGGACGTCTGGATCTACGAGGCCGAGAGGCTCAACCGGTTCGTGCCCGAGGTGGTCGTGTACTCGGTCAACGACGTGCACGTCCAGCGGCTGCGGGACGACGAGGCGTGACCGACTGGCGTGAGGGCGGCGACGAGACCGCGGCTGCCGCGCGCGCCGCGGACCTGAGGCGCGAGATCGATCATCACGCCTACCGCTACTACGCGCTCGACTCTCCGGAGATATCGGACGCCGCCTACGATGCGCTCGTCCGTGAGTTGGAGCAGATCGAGGCGGCCTTTCCGCAGCTCGTGACGCCCGACTCGCCCACCCAGCGCGTGGGCGCGCCTCCTTCCGAGACGTTCGCGCCGGTCAGGCACGCGAGCCGCATGTACTCGCTGGACAACGCGATGTCCCTCGAGGAGCTCGACGCGTGGTTCGACCGGCTCGGCCCCGATGTTCTGGAGCGGGGCTGCGCGTTCGTGGCCGAGCTCAAGATCGACGGCAGCGCGTTGGCGCTCACCTACGAGGGCGGCCGGCTCGTGCGCGCGGCGACCCGGGGGGACGGCGTCACCGGCGAGGAGATCACCCGCAACGTCCGCACCGTGAAGTCGGTGCCGCTGCGCTTGCGCGACGCCGCCCACCCCGCGGCCGTGCAGGGCACGCTCTTCGGCGCCGGAGAGCCGGGCGAGTGGCCGACCGTGGAGGTGCGCGGCGAGGTGTTCATGCCGAAGGCATCCTTCGAGCGCCTCAACGCCGAGCAGGACGAGGCGGGGCTGCTGCCCTTCGCCAACCCGCGCAACGCCGCGGCCGGATCGGTCAGGCAGAAGGATCCGGCGGTCACTGCGGCGCGCGACCTGTCGACCTTCATGTACCAGATCGGCGACGCCCGTCCGCTGGGGCTGAAGTCCCAGTCCGGGGCGCTGGCATGGCTGCGCACGGCCGGCTTCCGCGTCAACCCCGACATCAAGGTGTGCGACACCCGCGAGCGCGCGAAGCAGTTCTGCCTCGATGCGATCGAGAAGCGCCACGGGCTGCCCTACGAGATCGACGGCGTCGTTCTGAAGGTCGACTCGTTCGCTCTCCAGGACGAACTGGGCTTCACCGCCAAGGCGCCGAGGTGGGCGATCGCCTTCAAGTTCCCGCCCGAGGAGAAGACGACGATCCTGCGCGAGATCCGCGTGCAGGTCGGTCGCACGGGCGCGCTCACCCCGCTCGCCGAGTTCGACCCGGTGCTCGTCGCGGGTTCGACCATCGCGCGCGCCACGCTGCACAACGCCGACGAGGTGGCCCGCAAGGACGTGCGCGTCGGAGACACCATCATCGTCCGCAAGGCCGGAGACGTGATCCCCGAGGTCGTCGGCCCGGTTGTCGGGATGCGCCCCGCCGGGGCCTTGCCGTGGGAGATGCCGGCGCGCTGCCCGTCGTGCGACAGTCCCGTGTGGCGCCCGCCCGGTGAGGTCGTCGCGCGGTGCACGAACGTCGCGTGCCCGGTGCAGCGCTGGGAGCGGCTCGGGCACTGGGCGGGCCGCGGCGCGCTGGACATCGAAGGCCTCGGTTACGAGATCGTCGGGCGGCTCATCGAGTTCGGTCTGCTGCACGACGTGTCCGACTACTACACCCTGGACGCTGAGAAGCTCGCCGCGCTCGATCTGGGTCGGGTCAAGAAGGACGCGTCGCCGGTGCTGCTCGGGCCGGTCGTCGCCGCGAAGATCGCCGCGAACATCGAGGCCAGCCGCGACCGCCCGCTGTGGCGCGTGCTCTACGGGCTGGGAATCCGCCACGTCGGCTCGACCGTCGCCGAGCAGCTGGCCGGCGCGTTCCGCTCGCTCGACGCGCTCATGTCCGGGACCGAGGAGCGGATCGCATCGGTGGAGGGCGTCGGCCCCATCATCGCGGCGAGCGTCGCGGAGTTCCTCCGCAACCCAGACAACGTCGAGGTGCTCGACCGCCTGAGGGAGCGCGGCGTCCGGCTCAGCGACGAGGGGAGAGTGGCGGAGGCGAAGCCCGCGACGCTGGCGGGGCTCACTTTCGTACTCACGGGCGGGCTCGAGGCATTCACGCGCGAGAGCGCGACCGAGGCGCTGAAGGCGTGGGGTGCCAAGGTGTCGGGCTCGGTCAGCGCCAAGACGTCGTTCGTGGTCGCGGGGACGGACCCCGGCAGCAAGCTGGCAAAGGCGCTAGAGCTCGGAGTGCCGGTGCTCGACGAGGCGGCCCTCGCGCGCACCGTGGAGACCGGCGGGCCGCCGGCCGCGCCCGGTCGATGAGCGACCTGGAGTCCGTGGTCGTCCCGCCGCCTCCGGAGACCGAGCCGCCGCTGACCGGCGCGGTGATCTCGCCGTCCTGGGCGCTGGTCTACGCCGCCGGAGTGCTGCTGCTCAACGTCCTGCTGCACTTCGCCTCGGGCTCGGAGGCGGTCATCGCGCCGCTGCACGCGCTGCTGTCGTCGGTCGCCGGCGGGACATCGGCGCGCCTGCTGGCCGTCGCGGCACTGTCGGCCGGCATCACGGTCGCGAGCTACGCTCTCATGTTGATCCCCGCGATAGCCGTGGCCGTGGTCGCGCAGCGTCGCGGCGTGCGTTTCTCGGAGGCCGTCGGGCTCCGCAGGTTCCCGGTCGGTCGTACGATTTGGCTCGCGCTGGCCGTCGTGGTCGGCGGCTTCGTGGCCACCGCGGTCTACGCATCGATCGCCACATCGCTCGGCATCTCGGTGCAGGGCAACACCGCGGATCTCGTTGCGGGGTTCGGCGCTGGTCCGCTCGAGCTGATCATGGTGTTCGTGCTGGTGGGCGTCGTCGCGCCCTTCGTCGAGGAGGTCACGTTCCGGGGCATCGTCTTCCCGAGCCTGCGCGAGGCGTGGGGGACGACGCCGGCGCTACTGGTCTCGGGCGCCGTGTTCGGAGTCGTCCACCTGCAGCCGACGATAGCGATCCCGCTGGCGCTGATCGGCATCGCGCTCGCGATCGTGTTCATGCGCACGCGGTCGCTGTGGTCGGCGATCATCGCCCACTGCGCCTACAACTCCGTGGTGTTGGCACTCGCGTTCGCAGCCGCGTCGCAGGCGCGCTGACAGCACCCGCCTGGCCTAGGGGTCGCGGACGCTACACTGGCGCCATGAGCCCGCGCGCCGTACCTCTCCGACTCGATCCCTCCGCCTGCGACGGGTGCGGCCGGTGCGTGCCGCGCTGCAAGGGGCGGGCACTCAAGGTCGGCCCCGGCTACATCCTGGTGGACTGGGCGACGTGCGACGGCTGCGGAGCTTGCGCGGAGGCCTGCGGCCCGGGTGCGATCGTTTTGAAGGCCGCGGTCGTGCGGGCGGTACCGGGCCCTGCGAAGAAGCCCGGGGACCCGGCCGCGAAGTCCGGGAAGAAGGCTGCTCCGTCCGCGAAGGGCAAGGCCGCGGTGAAGGTGGCGCGCGCTCTCGGAGGAGTGGAGTGGTCGCTGCCCGAGGCCTTCCTGGCGCTGCTCACCGCGTTCGCGCTCTACGTCGGCGCGCAGTCGATCCCGGGTGCCTTGGCGCATGCTCCCGTCTTCGCGGGCGCGACCCTGCTGCTGTACGACGCGGCAATCGCGGGTCTGCTCTACTTCCTCGCGAGGCGGAGGAGCACGCCGATCGCCAAGGCGTTCCGCCTCGACGCGGCGCCGGAGTGGAGGTTCCTCGGGCTGGCGGCGGCTGTGGCGGTCGGGTGCTGGCTGGTGTCGGTGGGATATCGCGCGGGAGCCCCTCTGGTCGGGTTCCAGCCGCCGGTGGCGGAAGGGCCCGACCTCGCCACGCTGTTCGGGCCGGGAGCGATCGGAGCGGTGCTCACGATGGCGGTCGTCGCGGTCGCGGGGCCGCTTGTCGAGGAAGCGCTCCTGCGCGGAGTCGTCCTAGGAGCACTCCGCCGGAGGTTCGGTGCCTGGCCGGCGATCGCGGTCTCCGCCGTCGCGTTCGCCCTGCTGCACGCGAGCGTATGGTCCCTCCTGCCGCTCACGGTGCTCGGCGTGGCGCTCGGGTGGCTCGCGGTGCGCAGCCGAAGCCTGTGGCCGGCGATCGCGGCGCACGTGCTGTACAACGTGGTCTTCGTCGGAGCGGCGCTCTACAAGGCGGCGGGCTGAGTCCCGAGGCGGGCGCGCGGGCTCTAGACCACTTCGACGAGCTGCATCTTGTGGGCCGAGGCGTAGAACCAGCTTCCCAGCAGCGACCCGCCGATCGCGGACACGCACGCCAGCCCCACGAAAAGCAGCTCCCAGCTCATCAGTCCGTGGACGTCCGTGCCGCTCACCGTGTTGATCAGGAACACGGGCGTCAGCCACATCAGGAAGATGGGGAGCGACGTCTCGGCGACAGCCAGCCAGATCCCGCGCGGCAGGTGCAGCACCGCGGTTCCGAGCAGGCACACCACCCCGGGCACGATCAGGTTCCAGCCGATCACCTGGTCGCCGAGCAGCCCGGTGAGCAGGCCCGTCTGCGACAGGGCGGTGGTGAGCATGACCAGCCCGGTCGTCCAGCCGAGCCACCAGCGCTCCTCGGGGTCGCCGAAGATCGAGCCCGCGGCCCCGCCGAACACCAGGCAGGCCGCCAGCGCCGTCGCGAGCTCGGAGAAGAGCGGCAGGATCGCCACGGCGATGGCGTAGCCGTCGGGCGAAGACAGCCCTCCCTGGGCGCTCGCGGCCAGCGTGGGCGCCAGACCCCACAGGGTGAGCGCCGTGTACCACACCGAGGTGGCTCCGATAGGGATCCACAGCCACCTCGGCGCCCCGCGCAGGCGCAGGAGGCCCGTCAGGACGAAGACGATGCCTGCACCGATCACGGTGCCGACGACGGCGAACGGCCCGGAGAGCAGCGGGTCCGTAGAGGCGCCCGGCGAGATGACCTCGACCCAGAACGGCCACGAGGCCGCGTTGAAGACGTAGACGCTCCAGTAGACGGCCACGCCGGTGACGAACCATCCGATGAAGTGCCGGCACTTCAGAGGCAGCAGGAACTCGACCATGCGGTCCACTCGCGCCTCCCCGGTTCGCTCTCAAGTCATGGCCGGCTGCCCGTGGGTGATTATGAACCACACCGTCCGCCTCGGGTATCATCGACGAGTCCCGCGGCACGCGAAGATCGACCCGGAAAGGGACCTCACGAAGTGGCCATCTCGGAACAGCAGGTGCGTCACGTGGCGATGCTCGCTCGCTTGGGCCTGAGCGACGAGCAGGTCGCGTCGCTGGGAAGCGAGCTCAACCACATCCTCGAGCAGGTCGACAGGATATCGGCGCTGGATCTGACCGGCGTCGAGCCGACCGCCCACGCGATCCCGATCGTCAACGTTACGCGCGAGGACATCGAGCGGCCCTGTCTGAGCCGCGAGGACGCGCTGCTCAACGCGCCGGCGCAGCAGGACGGCGCCTTCCTGATCCCGAAGTTCGGCGGGTAGGGGAGAACCGATGACGCCGGACCTCTCCTCCCTGACCGTCGGCGCCATCCGCGAAGGCCTTGTCGCGCACCGGTTCTCCGCGGTCGAACTCGCCGAGGCGGCGTACGCGCGCATCGACGCGGTCGAGGGCGACGTCCACGCGTTCAACTCGCTGTCGCGGGAGCTGGCCATCAAGGCCGCGCATCAGGTCGACGCCGCGGTAGCCGATGGGATCGATCTGCCTCCGCTGGCGGGCGTCCCGGTGGCGTTCAAGGACAACATGAACCTCGTCGGCACGACCACGACCTGCTCCTCGAAGATCCTCGAGGGCTACCGCAGCGTCTACGACTGCACGGCGGTGCGCCGCATGCTGGACGCCGGCGCCCTGCCTATCGGCAAGTGCAACATGGACGAGTTCGCCTTCGGTTCTTCGACCGAGAATTCCGCCTTTGGCGTCACGCACAACCCCTGGGACCTCGAGAGGGTGCCGGGCGGTTCCTCCGGAGGGTCGGCAGCGGCAGTCGCCGCCGGCGAGGCGGTGCTCTCGCTGGGCTCCGACACGGGCGGCTCGATCCGCCAGCCGGGCGCGCTGACGGGCACCGTCGCGATGAAGCCCACCTACGGCCGAGTCAGCCGCTACGGAGTGGTCGCCTTCGCCTCCTCCCTCGACCAGATCGGGCCGTTCTCGAAGACGGTCGAGGAGTGCGCGCAGGCCATGAACGTCATCTGCGGCAAGGACCCGATGGACGCCACGAGCGTGGCATGCCCGTCCGAGGACTTCACGGCCACCCTGCGCGACGGCGTCAAGGGGCTGCGGGTCGGGGTCGTCCGCGACCTGCTCGACCTGGAGGGTTGCGACCCCGCGGTGAGGGCATCGGTGCTGAGCGCCGCCGACTCGCTGGCGGACCAGGGCGCCGAGCTGGGGGAAGTGGACCTGCCGTCCACGCAGTACGGCATGCCCGCCTACTACATCATCGGTCCGGCCGAGGCCTCCTCGAACCTGGCCCGCTTCGACGGCGTCCGATACGGGCACCGCGCCGCCGACCCCGACGACGTGCTCGACCTCTACATGCGCAGCCGCGCGGAGGGCTTCGGACCCGAGGCCATCCGCCGCATCATGATCGGCACCTACGCGCTCTCGGCCGGCTACTACGACGCCTACTACGGTCAGGCGCAGAAGGTGCGCACGCTCATCATCCGCGACTTCGAGAGGGCCTTCGCGGACTTCGACGTGCTGCTGACGCCGACGTCGCCGACCACCGCATTCCGGATAGGGGAGAGGGCCGCCGACCCGGTGGCCATGTACCTCTCGGACGTCTACACGATCCCGGTCAACCTGGCCGGCATCACGGCGGTCAGCGTGCCGTGTGGCAGCGTCGACGGGTTGCCGGTCGGACTGCAGGTCATAGGGACGCACTTCGCCGAGTCCACCATCCTCCGGACCGCGTACGCGATCGAGCAGGCGGCCGGGTTCGATCCCGTGCCGGCGATGGTGCGTGCGCTGGGGAGCGCGCGGGGAGGGCTCGCGTCGTAGCGTCTATCCCGCGTGCCTCATTCTCGCGATCATCGCGGCGACCGCCGGCGAGTCGGCCATCTTGCGCAGGTCTGCGAGGTGGGGCATCTGGGCCATGCTGGGCAGATGGGGGAGGTGCGGCATCCTCTCGGCGATCCGCCGCGCGCCCAGATAGGTCGCGACCGCGAGCAGTCCGAGGCCTCCGAAGAGGAACGCCCCGATGATCAGCCCCGCGCGCGTGTCGATGATGACCCGCGAGTCGTCGGAGATCTGGGCGTTGCGGGCGGCCATGAAGCCGACCCAGCTGCGGGCCACCGAAGCGTCTCCGGCGATCACGCAGCACGCGGCTCCGGTCTCGATCTCCACGCTCCTCGCGACGACCACCGATGCGCCGCCCTGCGAGATCGCCGCGTCGCCTGAGACAACCATAGCCAGCGCGGCTCCCTGCGTGAGAGTCACGCTCTCGGCGTTGATCGCCCCGACAACGGAGCGCTCGATGTCCGCGTCTCCGGCCACCGACGCGCTCCCCACCGCACTCTTGCTGGCGCCGAACTCGCCGCAGTTCACGGAACCGAACGCCGTCATCGACGCCTCCATCACGTCGACGTCGACGAAGTCCTCCTCGAACACGATCGCGTCATCCGGAGCGGCCTCGCTCTCGCCGGTGCCGTGCGCATAGTCGTCGTCGGACATATCGCTCATCTCCTTGTGATCCAAGCGCCTTCGGGACCAGCAGCTCCCCTTGGCGACGCAGGTTCGGCTTTGGTGTACGAACCAGTATGTACCCGCTGTTCGCGGCGTTCGAGCCGCAACGCGGCGTTTGAGCCGCGACCGCACGGGGCCACATACTGTTCTACGCTTGACGTGGCCGCACCACCGGCCGAGCGCCGTCGGAGCAAGGAGCCACCGGAGATGACCAAGCCGACCGTAGTCGTAGCACTCGGAGGCAACGCGCTGCTGAAGCGCACCGACCCGATGACAGCCGAGGCGCAGCGCGCCAACGTACGGATCGCGGCTCACGCGCTCGCCCCTCTGGCCTCCCAGTGCGACTTGGTGCTCGCCCACGGAAACGGCCCGCAGGTCGGGCTGCTCGCCCTGCAGGCGGCCGCCTACAAGGTCGTCGAGCCGTACCCGCTCGACGTGCTCGGGGCCGGCACGCAGGGGATGATCGCCTACATGGTCGAACAGGAGCTCGGCAACCTGCTGCCCTTCGAAAGGCCGCTCGCGACCGTGCTGACGATGACCGAGGTCGATGCCCACGATCCCGCCTTCGACGACCCGACGAAGTTCGTCGGCCCCGGATACGAGAAGGCCGAGGCCGACAGTCTCGCGGCCGAGAAGGGCTGGACGTTCAAGCAAGACGGGGACGCGTGGAGGCGCGTCGTCGCCTCTCCCGAACCCAAGCGCATCTTCGAGCTGGGGCCGATCAAGTGGCTGCTCGAGCACGGGACCGTCGTGATCTGCACGGGCGGCGGCGGGATACCGACCGTCTACCTGCCGGACGGCACGCGTACGCTGGTCGGGATCGAGGCCGTCATCGACAAGGACCTTGCGGCCGAGCTGCTCGCGCGCGAGATCGGCGCCGACCTGCTGATCCTGGCCACTGACGCGGAGGGCGTCTACGCCGACTGGGGGCTGCCGACGCAGCATCTGCTCGGGCGAGTGACACCCACCGAACTGGCGGAGCACGAGTTCGCGGAAGGCTCGATGGGTCCGAAGGTGGAGGCCGCTGTCCGCTTCGCCACCCACACGGGGAACCGGGCCGCGATCGGCCGGCTCGAGGACATCATGGACATCGTCGCGGGCCGGGCGGGGACGAGCGTGGTCCCGGACCCGGCCTAGGCTCCCGCGGCCGCTCCGCGCGGTTCGGATACAATCCGAAAGGCCACGGACTCGGAGCGCCGGGAGTCCCGGCGCGCCGCCTCCGACACGCTTCGCAGAAGGGACCGGACTTGGGCAGGGACCGCCTCGCCGAGGCACTCGTGGACTGGGAGGCCGTGATCGGCCTCGAGGTCCACACCGAGCTCACCTCGCTCGCGACGAAGATGTTCTGCGGGTGCCCCGTGGCGTTCGGCGGCGAGGTCAACACCCGCGTCTGCCCAGTCTGCCTCGGCCTGCCCGGCGCGCTCCCCGTGCCGAATGCGAGTGCCGTCGCGGCCACGGTGCTGGCCGGCCTCGCGCTCGAGAGCGAGATCGCCCGCCACGCGCAGTTCCACCGCAAGAACTACTTCTATCCCGACATGCCGAAGGACTACCAGATCTCCCAGTACGACGTGCCCTTCTGCATCGGCGGCCACGTGGACGTCGAGGTCGACGGTCCGGCGGCGGGCGAGCGAGTGGTGCGGGATGGTGTGCTCCAAGACGAGGGCGAGGCGGGATATACGACTCGGGTGGGACTCACCCGCATACACCTGGAAGAGGACACCGGGAAGATGATCCACGTCGGCGGGAGCGAGGGCCGCATCGCCGGCGCCACGCACTCGCTCGTCGACTTCAACCGGGCGGGCACCGCGCTGATGGAGCTCGTGAGCGAGCCGGACATCCGCACGCCGGAGGAGGCCCGCAGGTTCGCCCAGAAGCTCCGCCTCGTGTTCCTGTCGCTGCGCGTGAGCGACTGCAACATGGAGGAGGGCTCGATGCGCGTCGACGCGAACGTTTCGGTTCGCCCGCGCGGGCAGCAGGAGTTCGGCGTCAAGGCCGAGGTCAAGAATATGAACTCGTTCAAGGCGCTGCACGATGCGTTGGCCCATGAGATCGTGAGGCAGGTGGACCTGCTGGAGGGCGGCGGCACGGTCGTCCAGGAGACGCGCCATTGGGATGTGGGCGCCAAGAGGACCTCCTCGCTCCGCTCCAAGGAGGAGGCGCACGACTACCGCTACTTCCCCGAGCCTGACATGGTGCCGTTCACGTTCGACGACACGTACATCGAGCGGGTGCGCGAGCGTCTGCCCGAGTTGCCGGATGCGCGCAAGGCCCGCATCGCGGAGTTCTACGGTCTGCCGGCGCACGACGCCCGCATCCTGGGCGAGGACCGCGATCTGGAGGCCTATTTCGTCGAGGCCGTGGAGAGCGCGGGCATGGAGTTCGCGAAGCCGGTCGCCAACTGGGTCCTCGGAGAGCTGACCGCGTACCTGAACGCCGAGGGGTGTCCCGCGTGGGGGGCGACGGTCACGCCGCGCAAGTTGGCGCGCATCGTCCAGCTGGTGGCCGACGGCACGATCTCCGGCACGCAGGCCAAGCAGGTCTTCGCCGAGATCAGCGTGACCGACGAGCGTCCGCTCCAGGTCATCGAGCGGCTGGGACTCAAGCAGGTCTCCGACGTCGCTGAACTGGAGGCGATCGTCGACGCCGTGCTGGCCGCCAATCCCGGGCAGGTCGAGCAGTACCGCAGCGGCAAGGCGGGACTCATCGGGTACTTCGTGGGCGCCGTGATGCGCGAGACGAAGGGCCAGGCGAACCCGGCGGTCGTGAACGAAGTGCTCGCGCGGAAGCTCCGCTAGCCTCTGACGAGCGCACTCGCATGACGAACGGGCGAAGAACGGCGCCGACCGGTCGTCGCTTTTTGTGAGCAGGAACCGCCTGCGTCGTGCAGAATCCCCTACTAGGGCTGTTCGGATCACCGGCGCGGCCCCGTGGCAGCCGATCTCAGGCACGAATCGATCGGGGTACCCTATGTCGTCGATGGTCGTTGCGGAGCTAATCGTGCTCGTGGCGACCGTTCTGGCCGCCAGGCCCTTGGGACGCGCGCTCCGTAGCCGTGCCGAGTGGTGGTACCGGGCTGCGGCGTCCTCGTTCTCGCGTCCGCCATCGGAGGCCTCGCGGTGTCCAGAGCGCCCGGGAGCGACGCTTTGTGGGGCGTGGGCCTGGGGTTCGGCTTCGGGGGGCTCTCCGGTCTGCGCTACGGCTACCGCGGCCTGTTCAGTGTCACATCAGCGAAGGATCGGGTTTGAGCGCGTCGGGCGGAATGCGCTCAAGCGTGCCCGCGACATGGCCGATACGCGAAGCGAGCGACAGGACTGACGCCTGCGTGGCGGTGCCGGGATCGGTCGGCAGCGTTGGTGTGTGGCCGGGGGGAGCCGGGCAGTGCGATTGATCGGTCCTGAGAATCAGGAGCTGTTTCGCGACGACGCGGGTTTCACGCTGGCCGAGTCCATCTTTGCCGCGTTCGCCCTGTTCGTCATCTCCGTCTCGGTCCTGTTCGTCGTGAGCAGTTCCTCGGCTTGGTACGGATCCGCGAGGACCCGGACAGCGGCGTCGAGCATCGCTAACGACGTTCTCACCAAGATCTTGGCGCGCAACGTAGGGCTCATCTACGTCGACCCGGCCAAGACCGTCGCCGATTTCCCGGGGTCCATCCCTCCGATCCTGACTTTCGCGAGCGACCAAGGGACCGTCACCGCGACGATCGGCATATCGGTTCTTCCGACCGACACGGTCACCAACCAGCCCGTGAAGAAGGTGACGGTCACGGCGACCTGCGCGTCCTCGACCGTCACGGCAACGGGCTACTCGTCGGGATGGCCGGTGTTGCACAGCCCGGGCACGGCGTTCGAGTCAACGTACACAATCCAGGTCAAGGTCAAGTTGGTAGGGTCCGGGAGCGTCGCCGGCACCCCGGTGCAGTTGCGAAGCGCTGGGGACTTCCGCACCGTCGCCTACCAGGCCCCTGCGGGTCAGGACGGATACGCGGATCTGCAGGTACTGGAGGGCGACTACTTCCTGACGGTGCCGCCCGACTGGAGTGGCCAGAGCGCGGTGTACTTCCCGAGGCTCATCCATGTGTGGAACCAGGGTAGCGACAAGAACCCCATCCTCGCCATGTACCACTTGTTCCTGTACGCGGGGTCGAGCGCCCAGGCGCATCCCGTCATCAAGGTGGGCGTCTTCTCCAGCGACGGGCTCCCCGTCGGATCGCCGGTGGATGGGGGAAGCGACATCTCCCTGCACGGCCCGCTGACAGGAGCCAAGGTCTCGATCGAGCCCGTGTACCCGGCGGCCGGAGTGGCCTTGTATCCGCCGTCCGGGACCTTCCTCCAGTCGAAGTACGTCGGCGCGGACGGAACGGTCAGTTTCACGTTGCCGTATACGACCGAGTCAGGTGGCGGGACCTCCTATCGCGTGTGGACGCAGACGACCACGGGGGTCTACGAGACTTCGTTCGCCTATGACGGCATGAACCCCAGCGCCGCCACCGGTGGCGGCGACTACCGGTGGTGGGGAGTGGTCGGCTCGACGGTCAATCCGAACGCCAGCCCCAACATCCAATTCAAGTACGTGACGGGGACTCCGGTGAGCTACTGATGCCGCGCGATCCCGCCGCCCGGCAAGAGGGCATGACCCTCGTCGAGCTGATGGTGGCCACCGCCATCTCGCTCATCGTGCTCATCGCCGGGTGGACGCTGCTCAACAGCTCGACCACCATGCTCAACATGATCCAGAACGGCAGTCAGGCATCCGAGGAGGCCCGAGCGGGGATCCGCGCCCTTCAGGGGGATGTATGGCACGCGCGGCCCCTGCAGGAGGGCGGAGACGCGTTGCTCTTCGTGAGTGCGTCTTCCGTACAGATGACGGTCACGGATCCGCTCGACCCCAGCGGCACGATCGAGTTGCTGACGTGGGCCGTGGATGGTACCGACCCGGGGAACCTGAAGCTCGTGCGCACCGTGCAGCGCCCCCCGGCGGGCGTCACGCCTGTGTCGGCCGCCGGCTTCGTCGGGGGGGCCGTCACGTCGTCGGTGAAGGTCACCGGGCTGACCAGCACGTACCTGTTCAGCTCCGACGCTCCGGGCCTTCTCAGCATCCGGATCCACAACGCCATGGGCACCGACGGGCCAGGCGCGTCCGATCTGCGAGCGACATTCCGAGTCGCGTCATTCGTCGTGTACGGGAGCTAGATGATGCGGAACCACACTCGCCTCTCGATTGCCAGCGGGATCTTCGGGCAGCCGGGCGGCTCCCGTGCTGATCTGTGCTCGCGCGAGCGCGGGAGCGCGATCCTGGTCGTGATGGCCATCACCGTGATCCTTACCGTCACGGTGAGCGCCCTCATCGGTGCGGTCGTCTATCAGACCCAGAGGGCTCACGCCGCGGAGGCCGAGAATCGCGCCGGGAGCTACGCGCAGCTCGGCATGGAGACGTATCTTGCGCGGCTGAAGAGCCAGCCGTCCGGTTGGTGGGACTCGGCGAGCAACCAAGTCATGTCCGGCAGCGCGGGCGTCGACGGCACGTGGACGGTCGTGGCCTCACCTGCGTCCAGCACGGTGACGGCGGTCGGCGTCGACATCCCGACCGGGTACAAGCACACGATCGTCGCGAAGGTGCGGATGGACAGTTTCGTGTCCGATGCGGGGGGCAGCGGAACCGGAATCGGCAGCTACACGATCCTGTCCGACGCGCCGCTGAGTCTCGGCAACGCCGACGCGGGATCCGACATCACCATCTCAGGCGCGGTGCGCAGCAACACGACCGTCGCCCTCAACGAACCGATGCACGTATCGGCCATCGCGGGTCAACCCGTGACCAACGGCTTCTTCGCGGACACCTCGACAGTGACGGCCAAGAAGGTCAGCTTCTCGACAGCGTCCGAGGACTTCCCGAGCCTGTTGTACATGGCCACCTCCAGATGGGAGGACATGGACCGGCAGTACGGGGCGGGCTTCTACCGCTTCGCGAACGACCGGAGATTCGGCTTCTGGGCGGGATACGACATATTCGACGTCGACGACGTGACGAAGCTGTCCGGCAATGCATTGCCCACATTCACGACCTACAACCCGACCAACGACCAATCCGCGAACATGGTCGGCGTCTATATCGAGCCCGGCTTCAGTGGCGGCAGCAGCTGGCGCTTCATGCCCGTCTTCGCGCCGACCGTGTCCTGCAACGGCAACGCGCTTTCGCCGGAGGACCCGTTCGCCTTCGCCCGGCACGATCCGCTCCCGACGGGGCGATTCGGCCCGCTGGGGGACTACAACTCCGGCACCTACCATAGCGTCCTTTCGAACCGCGTCGTCTACGTCGGCGGCAACCTCGACGTGTATGTCAAAGCAGGCCAGTACAGCAGCTCGATGACCATCGTTTCCGAGCGCGATATCTACATCATGGGATCGGTCACGCGTGCCACCGGTTCGAACGCGACACTGGGCCTCGTCGCCAAACGCGATATCGTGATCCTCGCTCAGATGCCGACGTCGGCCAACACGAGCGCCACCTACACCGGTGACTGGTACAGTGGCACCTACACGCGGGGTCTGGACGACGCCAAGCGCTTGAGCCTGGGCGATCCTGTCGCGGTCATGCCTAACGGCGACCTCACGGTCCAAGCCGCGATGCTCGCGATCGACGGTGCCATCTACACCGACCCCGACACGCTGACGGCGTCATCGACGGTCGGCCCTCCGCGGCGCGTGGGCACGCTCAAGATCCAAGGCGCGCTTGTCGCCAGAGGTGGTCTGCGCGGTGTCAACTTCGCCAACGACTACAACGCCAGCGTCGGTGGATGGGCCAAGACCGTCATCGAGCCCGATCCGGCTCTTTCCACGGACCCGCCTCCGAGCTTCCCGTCCGTCAACTCGGCCTCCCTGCAGATACTGGCGTGGGACGAGTACACGACCGCACCGGGCGGCGGCGATGGGTGGCCGCGGGGGTTCGTGTTCCCGAACGGCGTGACGCCGCCTGACGGTGTCGTGTCGGGTGAACTCCCGCCCGGTGGCGACATCGTCGCGCCGGTCACCGACAGCGACGCTCAGAGCACGTACGCCGGACCGGCACTGATCACGCTCACCGCGCGCGACGACGTCGGCGGGTCGGGGGTCGCTGCCACCTACTACAAGCTCGACGACGACCCGCTCGTCAACGGGACATCGGTCCCGGTGCTGCCGCCCTTGCCCGGTGCTCCTGTGGGGCACACCCTGAAGTACTGGTCGGTCGACAATGCGGGCAACCAAGAAGGCAGCAGGTACGCCTTCTTCACGAGCTACTCGGCGACCGTTCCGGGTCTCCTGACGCTGTCGGATGCGCAGAGCGAGTACCTTGGTCGGGCGGTGATCACGCTGTTGCCCGTGAACCCGGCCGGGGGAGCGGGGATCGCCGCGACCTACTATTGTGTCGACGGCGCCACGCTGCCAACGACCGGTACCGTCATCACGCTTCCGGCTCCGGCTCCGGCCTCGGGCCCCGCGACCTACACGGTCGAGTTCTGGTCGGTTGACCGTGCCGGCGTGGAGGAGACACCGCGCAAGTCGGTGACGGTCAGGGTCCTTCCAGGTGCGACGATGGCGTTCTCAGGCATGACACCGGCCAACAACTCGGTGACTATCTTATCGGGGCCCGGGATCTCGATCATCGCCTCCGCAACGTGCGCGATCACGGGCGCGACGGCGACCCTCGATGGCACGTCGTATCCCGTGGAGCTGCGCGTGCGGGCCGGAGGCCCCCTCGGGTCGTATATGACGCAAGCGGAGTTCGATTCGTACGGCGCTGATCCGCCGGATGCGTTCCAGTACGAGCACCAAAAGGCGAGCTTCTTGACGTCCGGACTCGCCAGCGGCGTGCACACAGTGACCGTCGTGTTCACGGACGCGACGGGCTCCGCGTCGAAGACGTGGACCTTCACGATCAGCTCGAGTTCCGACACCGTGCCGCCAACGACATCGTCCGACGCCACGGCAACCTACGCGAACTGGGGACAGATCCATCTGATGGCGGACGACGGCCCGACCGGCTCCGGCGTCGCGCACACATACTACACATGGGACGGCGGCCCGAGGGTCGAGAGCACTCTGATCGGCGTCGCAGGGGTCGGGACGCACCGTATCGAGTTCTGGTCGGAGGACCGGTCCGGCAACGTCGAGGCGACCAAGACGGCGACGTTCACCGTCACCGATTCGGACTTCACCGCGCCGACGACGACCGCGAATGTCGAGAGTTCCTATGTGGGCACGGCGACTATCTCGCTGGTCCCGACCGACGGGGTGGGCGGCTCCTCGGTCGCCGAGACCTACTACCGGATCGACGCCGGCGAAGCGACCACGGGCACTTGCGCCGTCGTCGCACCTCCGGCGACCGGCAGGGTGCAACATTCCATCCGCTACTGGTCGGTCGACCAAGCGGGCAACGTCGAGGGTCCGCACGCCGCCCTCTTCACCTCGATCGCCGCAGACCTCCGCGCGCCGGAGACGAGCTCGACGATCACTTATGCAGGCCCGGACAGCGAGGGCACGGCGACGATCACACTGACCGCCAACGATGACCCCGACAGCAGCGGCATCGCCGGCACGTGGTACAGGATCGCCACGGAGAGGGACGCGGGAAGGCAGACGACCGGAACGGTGTTCACGATCGCTCCACCCAAGTCGTTCGCGACGACCTGCACCATCACGTACGGGTCGGCGGACAGGGCGGGCAACGTCGAGGCGACCAAGACCGTGACGGTCATCGTCAAGGCCCTCGCTGACACCACCCCACCGGTGACCACGTCCAACGCGGTGGCGAGCTACACCGGGCCGGCGAACATCACGCTGACGGCCACCGATGTGGATGGCTGGGGAGTCGCACATACGTACTACCAGCTCGACACCGACCCCTCTGTCGAGGGTACGTCGTTCAGCGTGTCCACAATCGGCAGCCACACTCTCGAGTTCTGGTCCGTCGACAAGAACAACAACGAGGAGACGCCGCACACCACCGCGAACTTCAAGGTCGCCGCCGCCGCCCCTGTCGAGGCGAACATCGAGCTCGATCCCCGGTATCCCGATAGCTACGCCTACTACAGGACCTTCGCGGTCATCGCAATCAGCCAAGACAGCTATCAGATACTCTCCGCTACAGCCACGGTTGACGGAGTTGCAGTCACCGCCAGCCTCTCCTACAGCTACTACGACTGGGGTGAGGACCCGGAGGGTGACTGGTCACTCACGAAGACCCAAGCAAAGGTGTCATTCGGCGGAATCCGCACGGGGATTCACACGATCACTGTGAGGTTCAAGAACTCGAACGGACAGTCCATCGAGCGGACCTGGAAGTCCACCTCCGGCGGAGTGTGGTCAGAGTACGTGGTGGCGACTCTCGGCGTGGCGTCAGTCGCGTCTGCCCCCGCACCGGACATGACTCCGCCGACCACCACGTCTGACGCCCTCGCCACCTTCTACGGCATCGGTCAGATTCGCTTGACGCCGGCAGACAACGCGGGCGGTTCCGGCGTCGCCCACACGTTCTACCGGTGGGACGACGGTCCTCAGATCGAGAGCACGATGATCGGTGTCTCGGGCGCCGGAACGCACCACATCGACTTCTGGTCGGTGGATGCGGCCGGCAACGTGGGAACCCAGGTTCGCGCGGAGTTCCAGGTCGTGCAGTCCGACATCACTGCGCCGACCACGGTCTCGGATGCTGTCTCCTCGTACGCGGGCACGGCGACCGTGACCCTCACTGCGACAGATGATGCCGGCGGCTCGGGCGTCTCGGGCACCTTCTACCGTCTGGACTCCGGTCCGGCGCAGTCAGGCACGGTCATCGTGGTCGCGGCCCCGCTGTCAGGCTCGGCGCAGCACAGCATCGTCTTCTGGTCGGTCGACAACGCGGGCAACGCGGAGGCGGAGAGGTCGGTGGTCTTCACCGTCGCGCCGCCCGCCGCCGTCGTCGCGCCGCTCGCTGACGTCATCGCGCCGACGACCAGCTCGAACGCGGTGGCATCATATGTGGACACCGCCAGGATCACGCTCACGGCCAGCGACAACGCCGGTGGTTCCGGCGTGAAGAGCACCTACTTCAGCATCGATGACGGTCCGCAGCAGGTCGGGACGTTGATCGTCATCCCGGCGCCGGCGACCGGTTCGGCCGGACACCATATCGACTTCTGCTCCGTCGACAATGCGGGCAACGTCGAAGGCGTGAAGTCATTCGCGATGTCGGTCGTCGCGATCGACCCGGCCAACCTGGCGACCCTCGGGTTCCGCTGGTACTCCGGCGCATCGAGCAGCGCTGCGCTCGGCTACACGAACGTACTCACCGGGTCGTTCGCGACTTCTCAGCTGCACGGGCCCGACCTCGTTTGGGCGGTCGCGGTGCCGGCCGGTCAGTCCTACCGCATGTGGGTCGACACCTGGTACGACGACGTCACGAAGACGTCCGGCAGGGGCGAGAAGGTCACGCCGGTACTCACCCCGGGACAGGTGTACATCTGGGACTACCGCAACTAGACCGTAGCGGATCGCTCGCGATGCGGGGCCCGTCTCAGAGCGGAGGCGGGCCCCGCTCTTTGTTCTTCCGCTTCGGCGGCGCTCACGCTAAACTAAATGACTCCGAAGCGGGCGAAAGGCCTGCTTGCGGTTTCCTGAAGGAGGTTTCATCCGTGGAGCACGTGGTGCCGCTCGGCATGCCGGTGGACAGTCAGCTCGGCATGCACCAGGTGAAGATAGACGACACGACGCTGCGCGACGGGGAGCAGACGGCCGGCGTCGTGTTCGCGAACAAGGAGAAGGTCCGCATCGCCAAGTTGCTCGACGAGATCGGCATCGATCAGATCGAGGCGGGCATCCCGGCGATGGGCGGCGACGAGCGCGACGTGATCGAGGAGATCGCGGGCCTCGGCCTGCGCGCGTCGGTTCTCGGCTGGAGCCGCGCGAACACCGGCGACATCAAGATCACGCTGGAAACGGGCGTGGACGCGCTCGCGATCTCGCTCGCGACTTCCGACATCCACATCGAGACGAAGCTGCAGAAGGACCGCCCGTGGGTGCTCAAGACCATCCGCGAGGCAGTGGCCTTCGCCAAGGGCATGCGCCCCGACGGCTACGTGTCGGTCAACGCAGAGGACGCGTCGCGCACGGAGCTCGGATTCCTGGTGGAGTACGCGAAGGCCGCCAAGGAGGAGGGAGCCGACCGCCTGAGATTCTGCGACACGATCGGCCTCATGGAGCCGTTCCGGACCTACCAGGTGGTCAAGGCCCTCCGCGAAGAGTCGGGTCTCGAGATCGAGATGCACACGCACAACGACTTCGGCATGGCCGTGGCCAACGCCATCGCGGGCATCCACGCCGGGGCGACCTGGGTCAACGTGACCGTCGGCGGGCTGGGCGAGCGCGCGGGGAACGCTGCGCTCGAAGAGGTCGTCATGGCGCTGAAGTACGTCGAGGGCTTCGAGCAGATCCAGTTCGACACGACGCGCTTCCGCGAACTGGGCGAGTACGTGGCGCAGGCCGCGGGCCGCACCATACCGGTGTGGAAGTCGATCATCGGCACCAACATGTTCGCTCACGAGAGCGGCATCCACGCCGACGGCGTCATCAAGAACCCCAAGACCTACGAGGTCTTCGCTCCCGAAGAGGTGGGCCTGTCCCGCCAGATCGTCATCGGCAAGCACTCCGGAAGCAAGGCGATCCTGCTCAAGTTCGATGAGTACGGCATCGACCTGACGCAGGAGCAGGCCAACGCGATGCTGCCCCTGGTGCGCACGATGTCCATCGAGCTCAAGCGCTCCCTGTACGACAAGGAGCTCATCTACATCTACAAGGACTACCAGAAGTCGCTCGGGATCGGCGAGGGCTCCTGACGTGGCGGCCGGCAAGACCATAGCCGAGAAGATCCTGTCCGCGCACGCGGGCGCGGACGCGCGCGCGGGCGACATCGTGGTCGCAGACGTCGACTTCGTGATGGGGCAGGACGGCACCTCTCCGCTGGCGATCCGGGCGCTGCAGGCCATGGGCGTCGAGAGCGTCTTCGACCCGGGCAAGGTCGCGCTCGTCATCGACCACAGCTCGCCGTCGCCGATCGAGGGCGTGAGCGCGCTGCACACGCTCATGCGCGATTTCGCCAAGAGCAGCGGCGCCAAGCTCTACGACATCGGCTGCGGGGTGTGCCACCAGCTCATCCCCGAGAACGGCCACGTCGTGCCCGGCGACCTGATGGTCGGCTGCGACAGCCACACGTGCACCTACGGCGCCCTGAACGTCTTCTCGACCGGCGTGGGCTCCACAGACGGCGCGGCGGCCATGGCGTCGGGCAAGCTGTGGTTCAAGGTGCCGGAGACCATGAAGGTCACCTACACGGGAGAGCTGCGGCCCGGCGTGTTCTCGAAGGACCTGATCCTGTACCTCGCGGGCCAGATCGGCGCCGACGGCGCCACCTACAAGGCGCTCGAGATCGGCGGACCGGCCATCGAGGCGCTCTCGGTCGAGGCCCGCATGACGATCAGCAACATGGCGATCGAGGTGGGCGCCAAGGCGGGACTCATGGCCGCCGACGCCAAGACGCTCATGTGGTTCGAGGGCAGGGGCGAGCGCGTGCCCGCGCCCGTGAGCCCGGATGCGGACGCGGTCTACGCGAGCGAGCTGACCTACGACGCGGGCTCGATCGGACCCCAGGTCGCGAAGCCGCACAGCGTCGACAACGTCTCGCCGGTGGAGGACGTGGCCGGGACGCCGATCGACCAAGGCTTCCTTGGCACCTGCACCAACGGGCGGCTCGAGGACCTGGGGATCGCCGCGGCGATCTTGAAGGGCCGCAAGGTGCACCCTGACGTGCGCTTCATAGTCGCGCCCGCGAGCCGGCAGATCCTGCTCCACGCCATCGAGGCCGGCTACATCCAGACGCTGGTGCAGGCGGGCGCCGCGCTCGTCACGCCGGGCTGCGGCCCGTGCGTCGGCACCCACAACGGCGTGCCCTCCGACGGAGAGAACGTCATCTCCACCGCCAACCGCAATTTCAAGGGGCGGATGGGCAACGGCAACGCGTTCATCTACCTCGGCAGCCCGGCAACCGTCGCCGCGAGCGTCATCGAGGGCGTCATCACCGACCCGCGCAAGTACTTTGACGGGCGGGTGGTGACCGGATGAGCATCGAGGCGCGCGCCATCAAGTTCGGCGACGACATCAACACCGACTACATCATCTCTGGCAAGTACAAGTTCAAGTCCAACGACATGGAGGCCATGGCGGTGCACGCCATGGAGGACGTCCACCCGCACTACTACGAGAAGGCCAAGCCGCAGGGCGCGTTCCTGGTCGCCGGCAGCAACTTCGGGATGGGGTCGAGCCGGGAGCAGGCGCCGCTCGTGCTCATCCACTCCAACACCAAGGCCGTGCTCGCGAAGTCGTTCGCCCGCATCTTCTACCGCAACGCGATCAACACCGGGCTGCCCGTGGTGGAATGCGACACCGACCTGATCGACGACGGCGACGAGCTGACGCTCGACCTCAAGGCCGGAGTGTTGCGCGACGTCACCAAGGGCATCACGATCCCGTTCCCGCCGCTGCCGCCGGTGATGGCGCAGTTGCTCGCCGACGGCGGGCTGGTCGAGCACTTCAAGAAGCACGGGGGATTCGCGCTGGGCTAGGCTCAGCAGAGTGTTGCGAGCACCCTGTCGAGCGCGACGTAGCCCTCGTCCATCCCCGCCTGCATGCTCGAGTTCAACATGCCGTCGCGCTCCTCGGTGGTCGGGAACAGGACGTCGATGTCGAGCTTCGTGCGGCAATCGCCGAGGTCTGTGAAGGTGGCCGTCTGGATCGAGACGTAGCCCGGCATCCCGTCCCACTCGAAGGTCTGCACCATGCTCTCGGGCGGAGTCACGTCGCGGAAGCGGCCTTCGAAGCCGTCGACGCCCCCGTCGTGGTGTTCGACGAAGCGCCAGTGGCCGCCCTTCTCGAGCTCGAGGCGCTCCACATCCAGAGCGTGTCCGCGGCCCCACCACATGGCGAGCAGGTCCTTCTCGCTGAAGGCCTTCCAGACGCAGTCGCGTCGCGCGTCGAAAATGCGCTCGATGTGGATCGTGCGGTCGGTGGGCGTCGTGAGCGTGGATGCCTCTGCCGTCTTCATGGTCCTGCTCCTGTCTTGTTCTCCGAGCCCCCCAGTGAGCCCGGGCATCTTCGCTGATGATGGGTGTACCCATTTCACGCGGGGTTGCGGTAAGGCGCCGGAAAGACGCGACGCGCACGCTGTGTTCCCATGCCCGAGCCCCGTCTGCTCGACCAGATGCGCGACGCCCTGCGCTCGCGCCACTACAGCCGCCGCACCGAGCAGGCGTACCTGCTGTGGGCGCGGCGCTACATCGTCTTCCACGAGGGGCGGCATCCCGCGGAGATGGGGGAGCGCGAGATCAACGCGTTCCTGACCGACCTCGCCGTGAGGCAGCACGTGAGCGCGTCCACGCAGAACCAGGCGCTCGCGGGGCTGCTCTTCCTGTACCGCAACGTCGTCGGCTACGACGTGGGCGACCTCGGGGGCGTGATCCGTGCCAAGAAGCCGAAGCGGATCCCCGTGGTGATGACTCGCGACGAGGTCCGCGCCGTGCTCGAGCAGATGGAGGGCGACACGAAGCTGATGGCTTCGCTCCTCTACGGTGCGGGGCTGCGCCTGAGCGAGTGCCTGCATCTGCGCGTGCTCGATCTCGACCTTGCGAAGTGCGAGATCGCGGTCCGCGACGGGAAGGGCGCCAAGGACCGCGTCACGATGCTGCCGGAATCGCTCGTGCCGGCGCTCCGGGCGCAGCTTCGGCGTGCTCAGGCGGTGCACAGGCGCGATCTGGAGGACGGATGGGGGCGAGTGGTGCTTCCCGGACGCTCTGGACCGCAAATACCCTCAGGCGGCCTCTGAATGGCGTTGGCAGTGGGTGTTCCCGCAGGAAAGACGCTGGAGGAACCAGGAAACGGGCTTCCAGGGGCACCACCACGTCCACGAGACGATCCTGCAGCGGGCCGTGAAGGAGGCCGTGCGGCGCGCGGGCGTGACCAAACACGTCGGATGCCACACGTTCCGGCACTCCTTCGCCACCCACCTGCTGGAGAGCGGCTACGACATCCGGACGATCCAGGAACTGCTCGGCCACAAGGACCTGTCCACGACCATGATCTACACCCACGTGCTCAACAAGGGCGGTCTGGGAGTGAAGAGCCCGTTCGATGGGCTGTGAGGAGCGGCGGGGGTGGAAATGGTATACTTTCTATACCTCCCGGACGAGGATGACTGGCTCGAGTTCGAGTTCGACGAGGAGAAGAGCCGAGCCAACAAGGTGAAGCACGGGATCGGCTTCGTCGAAGCGCAGCGGTTGTGGTTGGACGAGGAGCGTGGGGAATCATCCGCCCGTGGCGGCGCCGAGAGGAGATTCCTTATCATCGGGGTGATCGCGGGTCGGCATTGGACGGCGGTCATCACGTACCGCGGCTCGGCTATACGCATCATCTCGGTGCGTCGTTCCAGGAGAGACGAGGTCAGGAAGCATGGACGGTGAGGAGTTCGACAGGGCGTTCGATGAAGCTTTTGAGAACGGCGAGGACATGACGCCGTTTGTTGACTGGTCTACGATGCGCAGGCCCGGTCGGGAAGTGCGACGCGTCAACGTAGACTTCCCCGCAGGCATGGTGAAGAGCTTGGATGAGGAAGCGGGGCGGATCGGTGTCACACGTCAGTCACTCATCAAGATGTGGCTGTCTGATCGGCTGGAGCGCAACTGGCTGGCGCGGCACCCGGGCGCGAATCGACTTGTTACGCCGAAGGGCTCAGAATCCGGTTGGATAGTCCGGGAGGATTAGCCAGACCGTAGAAGCATTGTTCGGTGGACGTGACATCGCGCCGAGGAAGCCGAAGGAGGGGGATGTGGACGGAAGGCCGGTCAAGTGCCCGGAGTGCGGGTCGTACAAGAGCGAACGGGTGTCGGGGCTCTTCAAGATTGGCGGAATCGTCTTCGTGCTCGGCGTAGTCCTGACCATCGCCGGGTTCTGGTTCTTGCAGACGATGCTGAACGCCGTGGCCGCGAACCCCGATGCTGCTGCAGGGAGAGACTCGCCGCTGATGTACGTCCTGCCAGGCCTTGCGGTCGCATGCCTTGGGACCGTGTTGTACCTCTTCGGCTACGTGTATGCGAACACGCGGTGCGCCTCGTGCGGGTTTCCGCTCACCGCGGCCCTGAGGCTCGCCCCACAGCAAGAACCGCAGGCAGAGGTGCTACGGGATGCACCCCTGGCCGCCGTATCGGGACGACTCGCGACGTGTCCGCACTGCGGCAAGAAGAACCCCGAGGATAGGACCTCCTGCCAGTGGTGCCACAAGGCATTCAGGGTGGTGTAGAAGCGCCGCCACCGAACAAGCGGATCGAGCAGACTCGCTTCGCTCGCAGCTCATCCGCAACACGTTCGACAAACACAGGGGTGCGCCATGCAGGCGGAATCGCCAACTCCTCGATGGATCGAGGGTACGGTCAACCGGAGCGGCGAATACTGCACCCTGTTGTACGACCCGGGGCGAGACGTAAGTGGCGCCAGCTGGCTAGCCGTAGCCTTGGTCGGCCCGCCGTCTGGTGGCGTTCCCGTCGTGGAGTTCCTGGTCAGTTCCTCAGACCCGCAGTTCAATGAGGCAGTCGCCGAGGTGGTCCGCGACCTCGACATCATTCTGGGA
>CAAGKR010484875.1_pt1 | contig 26406 bp, 20 predicted proteins | sample 2556971 | NCBI WGS metagenome assembly CAAGKR01 (sample SAMEA5207829, study PRJEB30636) | soil metagenome | biome: forest; feature: boreal; material: soil | place: USA | collected 2011-09 | depth 1 m | reverse complement strand
GGAGATGGTGATGCCGGGAGACAATGTGGCGATGGAGATAGAGTTGATAGCGCCGATCGCGATGGAGAAGGGATTGCGCTTCGCAATCCGCGAAGGCGGCCGCACAGTCGGCGCCGGCACCGTGTCGGAAGTAGTGGAATAAAGCATTGCCGATTTCCAATTGCCGATTGCCGATTGGAAGCCATCAGCAAACGAGAATAAATTGGAAATTGGCAATCGGAAATCGGAAATAAGAAGATGCCACGCGACAATATTGTTCTTCAGTGTAGTGCATGCAAAAGCCGCAACTACGTAACGACCAAGAATAAAAAGACCACGCCCGATCGGCTTGAGTTTAGCAAGTTCTGTCGCCGTTGCCGCAAACACACTGATCATAAAGAGACTAAGTGAGGAGACACGGAGAACGGGAGACGGGGAGACACGGCGAAATTGTCCTTTCTCCGCGTCGCCTGTCTCCCCTTCGCCGCGTCTTTGCGGATGGAGGGGTATAGTGTCAACGGTTAGCACGTCGGTCTCCAAAACCGAAAGTCCGGGTTCGAATCCTGGTACCCCTGCCAGCGACATAGAGAAAAGGTTGTTATTAAAGAAGTCGGCAAATCATGGCTGATATAGAAAACCCAGACGCGCCGCTTCCTGCACCACGCAGCGCCCGCTTTGGCGAGGGCGCGGAAGGTATAGGGGCGCGGCGCGAGCGCGGACTGAGCGGACCGCGGGTTGGCCCACTCGGTCGCCTGTCGCAGTTTTTCCGAGACGTGCGGGCGGAGATGACGCGGGTGTCCTGGCCTACAGCTACTGAGGTCAAAAACACTACCATTATTACGCTCATCGCTGTTATTTTTTTCGCAGTTTACTTGTTCCTGGTGGATCGCATATGGGCATTTCTATTACTACAACTCAACCATCTACTCAACTGGATGACCGGAGCCTGATTGGCAAGGAAGCACTTTTAATGCAGCAGTGGTTCATCCTTCATACCTATTCAGGACACGAGAAGAAGGTTCGCGACAGCCTGAAAGCTCGAGTGCGAGATACGGATCTGGAGAACGAAATTACCGAAGTGCTGGTCCCGACGGAAACGGTGGTTGAGATGCGTGGGAACAAGAGAATTGAATCATCGCGCATGTTCTATCCCGGTTATGTGCTTGTTCAAATTGAATGCGATGAGCGTGGTCACATTCCGGACAACGTTTTTCACATGATCAAGTCGACGCCGAAGGTGACCGGTTTTGTGGGCGGACATAACCCGACGCCGCTGACGCCGCAGGAAGTTGATCAGATTGTTCATAACGTGACTGAGGCTGCTGAAAAGCCGAAGCCGAAGTTCTCTTACTCGTCGGGCGAAACGGTACGAATCAAGTCGGGACCGTTTCAGAGCTTTACCGGCAAGGTTGAAGATGTAAACGAAGACAAGTCGACACTGAAAGTGACCGTCACGATCTTTGGCAGATCGACGCCGGTTGAATTGAATTTCCTGGACGTTGAGAAAGTCACTTTTGCGGAAGAGGAATGAAAGAAAGGCCGTAAATAGTAAATAGTAAATAGTAAATGGAAAGAGATTTTTTACGATTTACTATTTACGATTGACGTTTAGTAACAATGAAGAAAATAACAGGCTACATCAAGCTGCAGGTTCCGGCCGGTAAAGCCAATCCCGCGCCGCCAATTGGGCCGGCGCTAGGCCAGCACGGCGTTAACATCATGGAATTCTGCAAGGCGTTTAACGCCAAGACCGCGCAGATGGATCCGGATCTAAAAATTCCGGTTGTCATCACAGTGTTCGCGGACCGCTCGTTCACTTTCGAGACGAAGACACCGCCCGCCGCCGACCTGCTAAAAAAGGCTGCCGGGATTTCGAAAGGTTCGGGCAAGCCCAACCGGGAAAAGGTGGGCACGATCTCGCAAGCTAAGATCGAAGAGATCGCCAAAACGAAGTTGCAGGATCTCAACACCACCAGTTTGGAGTCTGCGATAAAGACGATCGCGGGAACGGCCCGGCAGATGGGCCTGACAGTGGAATAATTGCGGATTTCGGACTGCGGATTGTTCCCGGCGCCGGGTTCGCTTTTTGACAAAGAGAGGGAGAGGTAGTTGTAGGCGACGGTATTGCGATCTCGATTGAAATTCGAAATTCGCACCCGAAATCAGCAACTCCTCGATCGCACCTCGGAGACACGAAATGAAGAAGCACGGAAAGAAATACAATTCAGCGGCCGCGAAACTTGAGCCCGGACGCAAGTACCACCTTGAAGAAGCAGTTGCCAAGCTCAAAGAGATCGCCTTCGCAAAATTTGACGAAACAGTTGAACTGACCGTCTGGCTGGGCGTCGATCCGCGCAAGGCGGATCAGCTTGTGCGCGGTACGATTGTTCTTCCGCACGGCCTTGGTAAGTCCAAGAAGGTCCTCGTGATAGCCCAGGGCGATAAGATTAAGGAGGCCGAAGAGGCCGGCGCTGACTTTGTCGGTGGCGAGGATATGGTAAACAAGATCAAAGAGGGTTGGCTGGATTTCGATGCCGTCGTTTCCACACCCGACATGATGCGACTTGTCGGTGGTCTGGGAAAGATTCTCGGACCGCGCGGCCTGATGCCAAATCCAAAGACCGGCACGGTAACCTTTGACGTAAAGACAGCCGTCAAAGAAACAAAGGCCGGCAAGGTTGAGTATCGCGTTGATAAGACAGGCGTGATTCACGTACCAGTCGGGAAAGTTTCATTCGATGCCGACAAGCTGCGAGACAACGCCAAGATGCTGCTCGAAGCTGTAGTGAAAGCGAAGCCATCAACGGCCAAAGGTAAATACGTAAAGAAAGTTAATTTGGCGGCTACGATGAGTCCCGGGGTTTTGCTTGACGAGGCGGCATACGTCAAATAGGAGTGAGGAGCAACCGCAATGAAAACAAAAGCACAGAAGCAGAAAGATTTGGAAGCTCTCACAGAGCAATTTAAGAAGGCTAAGGCGGCGATGCTGGTCGGATTCCAGGGAATGACTGTGCCGAAGGATCAGGAGCTCCGCAATCAGTTGCGTGAAGCGGGTGTGAGCTATGAAGTGGTGAAAAACACTCTGGCCCGCAAAGCAGCCGAAGGCACGGTGTTGGAACAGGCAGCGGATCAATTTAAAGGTGTCACGGCGGTCGCCCTAAGCAACGAAGATCCAGTGAATCTGTCAAAGGCGATCTCGAAGTTTACTAAGGCGAATCCGGATATTTTCAAGTTTAAGGTGGGCATAGTCGAAGGCAAGGTAGTTGCCCTACGCGACGTTGAGGCTATTGCCAGCCTGCCTTCAAAGGAAGAATTGATTTCGAAGGTTTTGTTCTTAATCAACTGCCAGGCGCAACGGCTTGTCACCGTGCTGTCGGCAGTGCCTCGCAACCTGGCAATAGTGGTTAAGCAGATTGGCGATCAGAAGGATGGGCAGGCGGTTTAGTTTTCGCCGCTCGAATCTCAGATTTGAAATTTGAGATCTGAGATTGTAGGCGAGCCGCTCGAAGAAGTTCAGATCTTTACCCGCAAAGGATTCCAGATCTGAGATCCGAGATTTGAAAAGTCTGATTTGGATTTGAAAATCAGATAGATTTTGAAAAGTAAGCACAGGGCCGGACGCGGATAACGAGCTTGACGATAGTCAGGTCGTCTTACGGCTCAGACGTTCCTGCGATTGAGATGCAAACAATTAGCAGAAACGCTCCGTGGGTTCTCCTGCTGCACAACAACAACCGTAGCAATCAGGAACCCTGGTTGAGGAGGATAGAAAGGCAATCATGGCAGCAACACGTGAAGATGTTATTGAGTTTTTGAAGGGCATGACGCTTCTTGAAGCTTCACAGCTTGTGAAGGAGCTGGAAGAAATTTTCGGCGTATCTGCGGCGGCCGCAGCCGTGGCGGCTCCGGCGGCTGGCGGCGGCGGCGCAGAAGCAGCAGCACCGGTTGAAGAGAAGACCGAATTTGATGTGATCTTGCAAGCCGTAGGCGGCAACAAAATCAACGTGATTAAGGTTGTTCGCGAAGTGACGGCCCTGGGTTTGAAAGAAGCCAAGGATCTTGTTGAAGCAGCTCCGAAGCCGGTGAAAGAAGGCGTCACAAAAGAAGAAGCCGAAACCATTCGGCAGAAGCTTGCTGATGCAGGCGCAACCGTGGAAGTTAAGTAAGTCCCAACGCCCCTAAGGTCCAAAGTCATTGCGCACCGCATCGGCTTTGGACATTGGACTTGAGACATTGGACGGGGTTGGTCGCTTGACACTCATAGTCTTAGTGTTTAAGTTAAGAGAGTATTGAGGCGCTGGCGTTATTCCCAAAAATTTGACGAAAGAATCAGCCGCTTTTTGATGATCAAGCGGTCGGGGCATTCTGCGCCCTGACCGCTACGTTGGCGTCTCTGGACATTGCGGAGTGTCGATTTCGGATTGGCCATTTACAAAAGCATGCGGCTCTTGACCTCCGCATTCCGAAATCCGCATTCAGAAACCGAGATAAGGAACCTCTCATGCACGGAAATCTGCTTCAAACAGTAAATACGGGGTTGGGAAAGCGCACAAGCCAGGCGCCTGAGCGCGTAGACTTCTCCAAAATATCCACGGCGGTGCAAATCCCGAATCTAATCGAGATTCAGCGCGAGTCCTACAATCGTTTTTTGCAAATGGATTTCCTGCCAGAGGAACGTGAGAATACCGGACTACAGGCTGTCTTTCAGTCAGTCTTCCCGATCTCGGATTTCCGGGGAACCGCAACGCTCGACTTTGTCGAATACCAGATTGGTAACTGGCAATGTAAGTGCGGACGGCTGGAAGGTCTGAATTACTTGAGAGCAAACTGCAAGCATTGCGGCTCGACGATCAAAGTCAATCCATTAGCGGCGGGTGAAACACTCTGCCACAAGTGTGGCACGTTTAACTCTGTCCGGCCCCATCTCTGCGAGAATTGCGGCGAACCCGTAGGACTAAAACACAAGCACGATCAACAGGAATGTCAGGAGCGGGGCATGAGCTACAGCGTCCCTCTCAAGGTCAAAATTCGCCTTACTGTCTACGATAAGGATCCGGAAACCGAAGCGCTTTCGATTCGCGACATCAAAGAAGAAGAGGTTTTCTTCGGCGAAATCCCATTGATGACCGATAACGGCACGTTCATCATCAATGGCACCGAGCGCGTTATCGTTTCCCAGCTTCACCGTTCCCCGGGCGTCTTCTTCAAACGCGGCGCCATCTATATTGCCAAGATCATTCCCTATCGCGGTTCGTGGGTTGAATTTGAATACGATCAAAAGAATCTGCTGTACGTTCGCGTCGGTAAACGCAAGTTTCTATCGTCGATCTTTTTGCGCGCACTTGGTCTTTGGTTCAACCGGGAAATAGATGGGAAGCTGGTTAAGAGTGATGCGGCGCTCGAAGATCGAGTGAAGAACGCCTCCTTTGCTGACGAGGATATCCTGCGGGCTCTTTACGTGACGGATGAAATCAAGGTTGAAGACGGGCGCCTAATGATCCAGGTTCCGGAGGACGGCCCAACCAGCCTGGTCGGAATGAAGGTGGACTTCGACATCAAAGGGCGCGGACCTGAGCCTATCGTTCGCTCGGGCAAGAAGGTTACCTCCGCCGCTCTTGAAGCTCTGCGCAAATCAAACATCGGTGAGGTTGAGATAGAAGCTTCGCAGTTTGAAGGCGCCTATGCCGTTTCCGACATTGTCAATAAAGAGAGTGGCGAGGTAATCCTCGAAGCCAATAATGAGATTACGCCGGCGAAGTTGCAGGAGATCGTCGAAGGCGGAATCGATAGTTTCTATGTCTTCTTCCCCGAGCGCGATGATATCGGTTCCATTCTTTCGCAGACTCTGAAGAAGGATGTAATCACCAAACCAGTAGATGCGCTTCTGGAAATTTACCGGAAGATGCGGCCTGGCGATCCACCGACCGTCCAAACCGCCTACAAATTGTTGGAGGCGATGTTCTTCGATCCGCGCAAGTTTGATTTCTCTCGGGTAGGCCGGCTGAAATTCAACATCAAGATGGGTAAACCAGAGCGCGATCGCATAAACGATCCGCTACTCTCCGCTAAAGACTTTTACGAAGTCGTTTCTTACGTGCTTAAGATGCGCAAGAACCCTTCGGAATATCAGGCGGATGACATCGATCATCTTGGCAACCGGCGTGTACGCGCTGTTGGCGAACTACTCGAAAACCAGTTTCGCATCGGCCTCGAACGCATGGAGCGTGCGATCAAGGAAAAGATGTCGATCCATCAGGAAATGCAGACCACGATGCCGCGGGATCTTATCAATGCCAAGCCCGTAACAGCCGCCGTGCGCGAGTTTTTTGGCTCGAGCCAACTCTCGCAGTTCATGGATCAAACCAACCCGCTCTCGGAAATCACGCACAAGCGCCGTCTCTCCGCACTTGGACCGGGCGGGCTGTCGCGCGAGCGCGCCGGTTTTGAAGTCCGCGACGTTCACCCAACTCACTACGGCCGCATTTGTCCTATTGAGACACCTGAAGGTCCGAACATCGGGTTGATATCCAGTCTCTCTTGTTTTGCCCGTATTAATGAGTTTGGATTCATCGAGGCTCCTTACCGAAAAGTGACGGACGGAAAAGTCGTTGAGTTCGTTCGCATCCTTAATGGAGGCAATACCAAGCTGAAGCACGGCGAGCATTTGCCGCTGGAAGATGTTGAAAAGGCCAACAAGCGCGTCAGCTCTGACGGGCGCAAGGCGAATTATGAACCGTGGCCTTTTTATCTGACAGCCTGGGAAGAAGACAAACACGTCGTTGGCCAGGCCAATATCGAGCTGGACGAAACGGGTTACATCGTCAATGACCGCAACGCCGCGCGCAAAGCGGGTGAGTTTATTCTTGCCTTACGGAAAGACATCGAATACGTCGACGTCTCGCCAAAGCAGCTCGTCTCCGTTGCGGCATCGCTTATTCCGTTTCTCGAAAACGATGATGCCAACCGCGCTCTGATGGGTTCAAACATGCAGCGTCAATCCGTGCCGTTGCTGCGAGCCGAGGCTCCATACATAGGCACAGGCATGGAGCAGACAACCGCGCGCGATTCAGGTGCAGTCGTTGTGGCAAAACGCGATGGCGTGGTGGACTATGTCGACTCTGAGCGCGCCATCATCAAGGCCGACCACAATGTTGACGGGACAATCTCGCGCGAAGTGACAGCGGATATCTATACGCTGATCAAATTCAAGCGCTCAAATCAAAACACCTGCATTAACCAACGTCCAATCGTGCATGTTGGTGAGCGCGTCGCCAAGGGACAAGTGATCGCGGACGGGCCCTGCACCGATCGCGGCGAGCTTGCCCTGGGTCGCAACGTTCTCGTCGCCTTCATGCCGTGGCGCGGTTACAACTTCGAGGACGCGATTCTGGTTTCCGAGCGACTGGTGAAAGAGGACTACTACACTTCAATTCACATTGAAGAACTGGAAATTGAAGCGCGCGACACAAAGCTCGGGCCTGAAGAAATCACGCGCGACATTCCAAACGTCGGCGAAAACATGCTTCGCGATCTGGATGAGAGCGGCATCATTCGCATTGGCGCCCAGGTTAAGCCTGGCTCGATTCTGGTCGGTAAAGTTACCCCTAAGGGCGAAACCCAACTCACGGCAGAGGAGAAACTTCTGCGCGCGATCTTTGGCGAAAAGGCTGGCGACGTAAAAGACGCTTCGCTTGTTTCGCCGCCCGGAATCGACGGTACCATTGTTGATGTTCAGGTTTTCACGCGTAAAGGTCAGGAAAAGGACGCTCGTTCGCTGGCAATCGAGGAAGAGGAAGAAGACCGTCTGCGACGCGACCTTGAGGACGAAATTCGTATTCTTCGCGAGCAGCGCGATCAGCGAATTCACGAATTACTCGAAGGGCGCAAGCTTGCAGCAGATCTGACGGTAAACCGCGAGGTTGTCATTCCGAAAGGTACTCCGATTACTCGCGAAATGCTCGAGGGTATTGAAGCGAAGGTTCTGAGAAAAGTGCAGATGGTGTCTTCGCGCGTGGACGTAGGCGCGGAGATTAAGGAATACGAAGATCGCACGGAGCGGCAAATTAAAATTCTCTCCGACATCTACGAAGAGAAGATCGCCAAGCTGCGCCAGGGAGATGAGCTGGCTCCCGGTGTGATCAAAATGGTGAAGGTCTTTATCGCCATGAAGCGCAAGCTTTCTGTTGGCGACAAGATGGCCGGACGCCACGGAAACAAGGGTGTTATCGCCCGGATCTTACCGGAAGAGGACATGCCGTATTTGCCTGACGGCACTCCGGTTGAAATCGTACTCAACCCGCTCGGTGTGCCCTCGCGAATGAACGTGGGTCAGATTCTGGAAACACACCTTGGCTGGGCCGCCCGGGTGCTCGGTCTTCATTTCGCGACACCGGTTTTTGACGGTGCGACCGAAACCGAGATCAAAGATAAGCTCAAACTCGCGGGTGTGCGTGCTGCCGAACTCGGTCTGCCGGAGATTGTAAATGAGTCAGGCAAGGCAATTCTTTACGACGGGCTTTCCGGCGATCCGTTCGAGCAGAAGGTCACGGTGGGCTACATCTACATGCTCAAACTGTCGCACCTTGTTGACGACAAGATTCACGCACGATCGATTGGTCCCTACAGCCTGATTACTCAGCAACCACTGGGCGGCAAGGCGCAGTTTGGTGGGCAGCGATTCGGAGAAATGGAGGTTTGGGCGCTGGAAGCTTACGGTGCAGCTCACATTCTGCAGGAACTGCTTACGGCGAAATCCGACGACGTCGCCGGGAGATCGAAGATCTACGAAGCTATCGTTAAGGGCGAGGCTGATTTTGATCCAGGTCTGCCGGAATCATTCAACGTACTGGTGCGCGAGCTTCAGTCGCTGTGTCTCGACGTCGAGTTAATCAACAAGAAAGTGGCCGGCAACGGGGACAGCAGTGAAGAAGGTGTCGGCGAAGCGCTGATCACCAGCGCCGTCGAAGGGTAACTGTCCAAAGTCCAATGTCCACGGTCCAAAGTCAATATGACTTAGCGGACGTCGAACGTTTGGACATTGGACCTTGGACTTTTTCGGAGAAAAGATGTTTCGATTTCAACAAGAGAAGCAGCAATTAGCTCCAGACTTTGAGGCAATTAGAATCTCGCTGGCTTCGCCGGACAAAATCCGGCAATGGTCGCACGGCGAGGTGACGAAGCCGGAGACGATCAATTACCGAACGTTTAAGCCAGAGCGCGACGGACTTTTTTGCGCGCGCATCTTCGGTCCGGTAGCTGACTGGGAATGCCTCTGCGGGAAGTACAAACGCATGAAACACCGGGGCGTGATCTGCGACAAGTGTGGTGTGGAAGTCACACAGGCAAAGGTGCGTCGCGAGCGGCTGGGGCATATCGATCTCGCCAGCCCCTGTTCGCATGTCTGGTTTTTCAAGGGACTGCCTTCGCGCATCGGCCATTTGCTGGACATACCCCTGCGCGAACTGGAAAAGGTTCTCTACTTCGAATCATACATAGTCATCGACCCCGGCGACGTTCCGGGAATTAAAGAACGCGAGCTGCTTTCAGACGAGCGCTATCGTGAGCTGGTGCGCGATTACCCGGCGCAGTTTGTTGCCAAGATGGGCGCCGAGGCAATTAAAGAGCTGCTGGCGATGGTGAAGGTGGAGGAGTTGGCGACTGAACTTCGCAAGCGGATGAGAGAAGAGACGTCACAGCAGAAGAAACTCAAATACTCGAAACGTCTGAAGGTCGCGACAAGCTTTCTGAAATCGGGCAATCGTCCCGAGTGGATGATTCTTAACGTTATTCCTGTTATTCCGCCAGAGCTGCGCCCGCTGGTGCCGCTGGATGGCGGCCGTTTCGCAACCTCAGATCTTAACGATCTCTATCGTCGCGTTATTAATCGCAATAATCGTCTGAAGAAGCTGATGGAGTTGCGTGCTCCTGAAGTCATCGTGCGCAACGAGAAGCGCATGTTACAGGAGGCAGTTGATGCCCTGTTTGATAATGGCCGCCGCGGCCGAGTTCTGCGTGGTGTAAATAACCGGCCGTTGAAGTCACTGAGCGGCACGCTCAAGGGCAAGCAAGGGCGTTTCCGTCAGAATCTGCTCGGCAAGCGCGTCGATTATTCCGGCCGCTCAGTGATCGTAGTCGGTCCTGAGTTGAAGCTGCATCAGTGCGGCTTGCCGAAGAAGATGGCGCTCGAGCTGTTTAAGCCGTTCATCTACAACCAACTCGAGAAACAAGGTCATGCCGCCACCATCAAGCAAGCGCGCGAGATGGTTGAGCGCCAGGAACCGGTTGTGTGGGACATTCTTGAAGAAGTCATTCGCGAGCATCCCGTGCTCTTGAACCGCGCCCCAACACTCCACCGCCTCGGTATCCAGGCGTTTGAGCCAGTGCTGGTTGAAGGCAAGGCGATCAAGATTCACCCGCTCGTCTGTACTGCATTCAACGCCGACTTTGACGGCGATCAGATGGCCGTGCATATTCCGCTCTCGCCTGAGGCGCAGATCGAGGCGGCGGTCCTGATGCTGTCGAGCAACAACATTCTCAGTCCGGCAAGTGGGCAGCCGATCGCGGTGCCTTCGCAGGACATCGTTTTGGGAATTTACTATCTGACCCGTGACAAGCCCGGGGCGAAAGGTGAGGGCCGAGTTTTCGCCTCGCTGGAAGAAGTGCTGCTGGCGCTTGACGCCAAAGAGGTAACAACCCAAACACCGATCAAGCTTCGCATCCAGGGAGACTTGATCGATTTAACGCAGGAACATGATCCGCAGGACATTCTTCGTGCGGCTGTTCAGGAAGATGTGCGCCGCGTAATCGATACGACCGTGGGCCGCGTCATCTTCAACGATTCGATTCCGCAGGGTCTGCCATTTTTCAACGGCACGCTCAAGAAAAAAGGCCTCCAGTCGCTGGTCAACTATTCGCACATCCGTCTCGGACATGAGATGACGGTGAAGATGCTTGATGATCTCAAGAATCTTGGATTCCTTTATGCCACCAAGGCCGGCATCTCAATTGGCATTGACGATCTGGTGACGCCGGAGGCCAAGAAGCCACTGGTCAACAAGGCCGAAAAGGATGTCATCGCAGTCGAGCAACAATATCTCGACGGCGTGATCACCAGCGGTGAGCGCTACAACAAAGTCATTGCCATCTGGTCTGAAGTTACTGACAAAGTCGCCAAGGAAATGTTTAAGGCGATGGATGAGCGCGAGAAATCATCGGGCGAGCTTAATCCGATTCTCGTCATGAGCGATTCAGGAGCGCGAGGCAGCGCCCAGCAGATTCGCCAGTTGGCCGGCATGCGCGGATTGATGGCCAAGCCTTCAGGCGAAATTATTGAAACACCAATCAAAGCGAACTTCCGCGAGGGTCTGGATGTTTTGCAGTACTTCATTTCCACTCACGGCGCGCGCAAGGGTCTTGCTGATACCGCGTTGAAGACGGCCGATTCGGGTTACCTGACGCGCCGTCTTGTTGACGTCGCCCAGGACGTCATCATCAGCGAGCCTGACTGCGGCACGCTTCGCGGTATCTCAGCCAGCGCCATTGTTGAAGGCGGCGAGGAGATCGAGTCGCTGCGTGATCGCATCGTCGGTCGCATCGCACTCGAAGACGTAATCGACCCGGTGGAAGGCCGTGTCATCGTGGACTCCAACGCGGAGATTGACGAAGATCTCTCTTCTGAAATTCAACGTTCAGGCGTACAGCGCGTACGCATTCGTTCAGTGCTGACCTGCGAATCGCGCCGGGGCTGTTGCATCAAGTGCTACGGTCGCAACCTGGCAACAGGACGGCCGGTAGAGATTGGCGAGGCTGTGGGCGTGATTGCGGCGCAGTCCATTGGTGAGCCCGGCACGCAGCTCACAATGCGTACGTTCCACATAGGGGGTACGGCGCGCCTGGAAGAGTCTTCGAAACACGAAGCACGTCAGGATGGAACAATTAAGTACCTTGACCTGCAAACCGTTAAAAGCCGCAAGGGCGAGCGTATCGCAATGAACCGCAACGGTTCGTTAACCATCATTGACGATCGTGGCCGCGAGGCAGCTCGCTATCAGACCGTTTACGGTGCGCACATTCTCGTGGAAGACGGCGCTCGAGTTACCCAAGATCAATTGTTGGCAACCTGGGATCCGTTTACTTTCGCAATCCTGACGGAAGTGGCCGGTCACGTTAAGTATCAGGATTTAAAAGAGGGCGTTACCTTTGATGAAGAGGTTGATGAGGTGACAGGACAGTCGCGCATGGTTGTGAAAGACTCGCCCGACGAGAAGAAACAGCCGCGTTTAGAAGTTCGCAACGCCAGCAACAAGCTGCTGAAGACTTACCAGATGCCCGTCCGGGCGAATCTGATGGTTGTCGACGGCGAAGATGTGGAACCGGGCGACATCATTGCGAAGATTCCGCGTGAGACAACGAAGACTAAAGACATCACGGGTGGTTTGCCGCGCGTGGTTGAGTTGTTTGAAGCTAGACGGCCGGCGGAAACGGCGGTCATGTCGGAAATCGACGGTACGGTCACGCTTGGTCCAATTGCCAAAGGCAAGCGCAAGCTAATCATTACCGGCGACGATGGTGAAGAGCGCGAGTATGACATTCCACGCGGTACGCACATCAACGTGCAGGAAGGCGATCGTGTACGCGCCGGCGAAGCATTGATGGATGGCCCGCTCAATCCGCACGACATCTTGCGCGTGCTCGGTATGCAACGCTTGCAGGAGTATCTCGTCAATGAGATTCAGGAGGTCTACCGCCTGCAAGGTGTGAACATTAATGACAAGCATATCGAAGTCATTGTCCGGCAGATGCTGCGCTGGGTGAAGATCAAGGAAGTTGGCGATACGGACTTCCTGCTTGAGGAGCAGGTGGATCGTTTTCGCTTCACTGACGAAAACGAGCGTATTAACAAAGAAGACGGCGAAGTGGCGCAGGCTGAGCCACTTTTGCTTGGCATTACCAAGGCGTCACTCTCAACTGACTCCTTTATATCGGCAGCATCGTTCCAGGAGACGACCCGCGTACTCACCGAAGCGGCAATCTCGGGACGTATCGATTACCTGCGCGGCTTAAAGGAGAACGTCATCATGGGGCGGCTCATTCCTGCCGGAACAGGCATGGAGTATTACCGCAATGTGGAGATCGACCGCGACGAGACAATCGATCAGGAGCGCGAGCGCGAACTCGATGAGTTTCCGGACATTGTCGGGGGCCATGACATGGCGCTCCCAACTCCACGTGAGCCGCTTGTTAAGGCAGTGGGCGACGGCGAGGTAGAAGAAGTACCTGATTAGGACAGACTTTGCAGTCTGTCATCATCGTCACCCAGACGCACAGCACTTCCAAAAACCGACAGGCAAGAATGCCTGTCCTACAAAACGAGGGCCGGCGTGGTTGCATCCGCGCCGGTTTTTTCTTTCTTATTTTTGAGGCCAGCGGATCCGAAAGCGTAGCGATAACAGTCGGGGCGGAGTCTCCGCGCGTGCGTTTGCATCGCGCCACTCGGCAAGATTTAAGAGCTCAAAGCCCGCCGACAATCCCGCATTTACGTAGTCCGAAACATTGTGCAGGTATGCCCTTACGCGATGAAGCTCGCCGGTTTTTATATTAGTAAACTCGGCTTGCCTTCCCAGCAATTGCCGCATCGGGTGTAGCTCGCAAATGAAGAGTTCACCTTCCGCTCTCAACGTGCGTGAGGCCTCAGCGAAAATTGGCTCCAGGTGCTCGACATGCTCCAAAATTAACATCCCGATTAGGAGATCTGCCGAAGCATCCGGGAGAGGCCAATTATCGCGAACGTCATGTTGGATGAAACGCACCCGCGGATCATGCGCGCGTGCTCTCGCCTGTAGCAGCATCCCTTCCGAAAAATCCAATGCCACGATAGTGGCGGCGCGTTCGGCTAACCACTGAGTGTTGTAACCCGTGCCGCAGCCGATCTCTATAACATCGCGGCCAAACAAATCTATATCAATTCGACGTACGATCTCCGCTGCCAGCTCACGAGTACGGTTGAGATCCGTATCGTACATCTCGGCCCACTCATCATAGGCAGCAGCAACTTCGGATTTATTCGCAGGCTGAGTCATTGCTTTACTTGCGAGATTCTACAGCGAAAGACTAATCTCAGACGTGTCTTTCGGTAGTGTTTTAGTTTGATATTCTCTCGGCCCCCCTGCGTTCTCTTCGTCTGTGTGGTGAGCGTGTTCTCGGGTTAATTCACCACAGAGTCACAGAGGGCACTGAGGTTGCACGGAGAAGCACTGAGGTTGCACAGAGAAGAGGTCAAACCAGGAACACCACCCGTTTTCACCTTTGCATAACTCGCTGACCTGCTCATGACTGTTAACGCGGAATCGGATGCTGTCCAAAAGTTGTCTTCCGGCATGTTAGCTAGAATGCTCCAGCCCATCCCTGCCAAAGCCATTGAATTGACAGACCCACAGGAGATCTCACGCGAATATCGCTACTGGCAGAAGCGTGTTCTGTTCTCATCGATTATAGGCTACGCCACGTTTTATTTCGTTCGCAAAAATCTCAGCATAGCGATGCCGGTGATGGAAAGCAGTCTCGGCATTCGGAAAACTCAACTCGGTCTGTTTCTCACCATGCATGGGTTGTTGTACGGCGTCTCAAAGTTTGCTAACGGCTTCCTCGGCGACCGTGCCAATGCGCGCGTGCTAATGGTCAGCGGGCTGGCATTTTCAGCAATTCTCAACGTCATATTCGGTTTCAACTCGACGGTCGTTGCCCTGGGCGTGATCTGGACTTTGAACGGCTGGTTTCAGGGAATGGGCTTTCCACCTTGCGCCCGCTTGCTAACCAACTGGTTCTCGCCCAAACAACTCGCCACCAAGATGTCTATCTGGAACATGTCTCATCCGTTAGGGGGCGGACTGATAGTCATCCTTTGCGGATATCTTGTCGGAATCAATTGGCGGCTCTGCTTTTTCATTCCCGCCGGGATCGCCTTAGCCTGCGCCGTGTTTCTCTGGCTGACGCTGCCGGACACTCCTCCGAGCGTTGGGTTGCCGGAAGTGGAAGGCACTCAGATCCAATCGCCAAGTGGATCAAAAACTCGGGAATCGAACGAGGAATTCAGGGCTTTCGTCATCGAGCACGTCTTTCGTAACAAGTACATCTGGATCGTGTCATTCGCGAACTTCTTCGTTTACATCATTCGTTATGCCGTGCTCGACTGGGGACCGACCCTGCTTACGGAATCAAAACACATTCAGATTACTCACGCCGGCTGGATGGTAGGCGGCTTTGAGTTCTGCGGACTGGGGGGCGCGATCATCGGAGGCTGGTTAACGGACCGGTGGTTTCGTGGACGCGCGGTTCGCGTGTGCCTGTTCTACATGATATTGGCAGGTGTTTCCGTTTTTTTGTTTTGGAAAATTCCGGGACAGTCCGAATTAGCGACAGCAGCCCTGCTCGGAGCTGCGGGCTTTTTCATTTATGGTCCACAATGTTTACTCGCGGTCACTGCTGCCAACCTGGCAACCAAGAAAGCTGCGGCGACAGCGATTGGCTTGACGAGCATATTTGGCTACGCAAGCACTGTGCTTTCCGGTTGGGGATTAGGCGCGCTGGTCCAGCATTACGGATGGAATCTGGCGTTTGAAGGTCTGATTCTAGTCGCCGTCCTGGGGTCGCTGTTGTTCGCCCTGGCTTGGCCAGCGAAAGCGCACGGTTATGCGCAAGGATGAAGGATGAGGGATGAAGGATGAAACAACATTTAAGCAACCTACTCGGGCTTGGCGTGCTCACGCTGGGTGTCGTCGTTAGCATTGCGTTGGCGCAGCAAAAGTTTGAGCCGACATCCGGCGAAATTCCGTTTGCTCGAATTGCGGAGATACACGACATTGATCGACGGTGTCCAAACACTGGCAAAAACGATGGCAACGTTTATCATTACGCGCAAAATGCAGCCAAGAATAATTTTACTGCCAGGGGAACTCCCATCGGGCTCACTGTCAGTGACTTTACGCACCTACAGCAAAAGAGTCAGGAGCAGATCGATGCGAGTAAGATTGTGCTACAGGGAAAGTATCCGGCAGACCGAGCTCGGTTACGGAATCTGATCAAGGTGCAGGGAAAGTCAGTTGGCGAAGGAACAATGGTTTCACTCCAAGCTTATGTCTTCAGTTCTGAGTATGCGAACACAAAATACAGCAAGGATTCCGAAGGACGGCCAGGGAGGGGGGAAGCGGTTAACTGCGACAATCCTGAACTCGATTGGAACGATATTCACATTGCGCTCAGCGGTAGCCCTAATAGGAAGACGGAAGAGTGCTCCACCGTGACCGCTGAGATTAGTCCGCATTATCGCCCCACTCTGTGGAGCAAGTTTCACGACGGACAAAATGAAAGCGTCGAGGCGATGCTGCCGGGATTGTTAAAGGGCAGAGTGTTGGACCAACTTAAGCCCGGCAGACCGCCTCTATATGTGCGTCTGACGGGCCCACTCTTTTACGACGCGAGTCATAAGCCTTGTCTGTTTAGCGCAGGGAAAGTTACGGAACGCAACTCACCCGAGCGTCGTTCCATCTGGGAGATCCATCCTGTGTATCGCATTGAGATCTACGACAAGCGCAGCCGGCGATGGGTAGACCTGGATCGATGGGCAAACACAAAATGAGAGAGGAGCATGGCGCGATAGTACCGCGCAATGCTACTCGCCAATCATCTCAATAGAATAGTGTTTCCGACTTCAATCAGCGGTTGCGCTCATTGAAATCTTTGCAAGTGAATTGATTCGCTCGCGCACAGCCCGCGCGAGTTGCTCGACTTGTTCCGGCGTATAGTTTGCGGCGCGAAACGCATCCTTAATCTGCTCATCGCTCAGGCGTGCCAACCTGGCGGAAATCCACTTCGCGTCCGGAACAGTCAGATCGTCGAAAAGCTTCTTATTTTTGCCTCCGTAATTGAAATCAACCCGCTCCCCTTTTACCGACTTCACGAATTGCGCCTTCAAGTAGTCGGAGGGATTGTTTCGGCTGCGGGAAATGATGCCGCCAGTCTTCCCAAAAGAGCCTCCCAGATTGCTGATGATTTATCGCAATTCGCCGCCACTGGTTTCGCCCCGCGTGACAAGAATTTGGTTGTTGGTGTCTTTCATGTCCCAATTATTAATCAGCGCCATCATGATCTTCAGCCCTTGCAGTTCGGGCGTACCCTTGAATGGATTGTCGTCCCACTTCCAATTGCCAGTTCGGTTGACGTCTGCCGGCCGCGCCTCAAGCCGCACGTTGTCAAAGGTGCCCTTACCGACGATAGTCAAGTTTGGAACAAGGTAGGCGATCTCGGTTTCGTACCCCACTGCCCATAACAAGCGGTTCGCCGCCGTGTCGGTCTGCGCTTCCTTGCCGATTTTGGCTACCCATTCATTCCCGGCAGCGTCACGCACGCGATACTTCGTGGAATAACCACCCTGCTTCTGTTCGAGAAATGTGACCCGGCTGAGATCCGGCTTCATCGCCTCTCCACCCGCTCCTAACAGAAGGTTTCGCGATTCAATGTCGCCAGGCTCGCGCCAGAGTACGGGCGTGCCAGTGTAGGATTTTTTCGTCTTATCTTTGTTTTTCTGTGCCTGGCCGGGGAGAGTTAGTGGTGATAAGAAAATCAGCGAAAGTACGGTTAATACAGTGATTTTCAACTTCAATATATTGCCTCCTCCGGCTATGCTTATTGGCCCACGCTGCTCTGTAGAAAAAGCACGCGGGAACCTTTTCAAATTAAATAGCTCGGTGCTTCCGAACGCATGTTGGCGCGTGTAGTTGTCCGGTACAAGAATGCATTGAGGGTGTCTGTTTCCGGAGCACACAAAAGCTTATAGAATCGCATTTATCGATGACTTAGCAATCAAGATGCCGGGCCTTCGGCTTGCAGCGGCTTATGCACATCTTTTGAACATCGCTTAGAAGCGGGACTGGTCGCACGAACTCTGGCGGAGAAGTCCGCCGTCTAAACGGTTGCTGGCGAGGCAACGCCCGAAACTAAACAAGCTTGGATTTAAACAATGGTAGAAAATGGAAGGGCGTAGTTGTGGCAACCACACCAGCCAGTCAATTAAAAAAACTTTCCGGCGCACGCAAAGCTGCCATGCCGGAATTTATTTCGCCCCAGCTTGCCACGTTGGTGAGGGAACCGCCGGGCGGTCAGGATTGGCTGCACGAATTGAAGTTTGATGGTTATCGCATGATTTGTCATTTGAATCGAGGCAAAGTACGTTTCTGGAGCCGGAATGCCAAAGATTGGACTGAGAAGTTTCCCAATCTGGCCCAGGCCTTGAAAACGCTTCCAGCCAAATCGGCCATCCTCGACGGCGAAATTGTGATCGTCGACAAAGCGGGTCGCAGCAGTTTTCAAGGACTTCAGCAAGCAATGGGAAAGGGGGGCGCGACGCCTTTTGTTTTCCAGATTTTTGATCTCATCTATTTGGATGGCTTTAGCCTGAAACAGACTCCGCTCAGAGAACGGAAAGCGCAGCTCGAAGAGCTACTATCCTCTGTGAAGGCCAAAGGAGCACTGCGTTATAGCGATCACGTCGAAGGAAACGGCGCGCAGTTTTTCAAACAAGCCTGCGAGTACGGAATCGAGGGCATTGTCTCCAAACTTGCGGATTCTACATATGAGTCCACGCGCAACCGAAATTGGGTAAAGACAAAATGCACTAAGCGACAGGAGTTTGTGGTTGCCGGATACACCCCCTCAAAGAAAGGATTTCCAGGCTTTGGATCGCTGATCCTGGGAGTTTACGACAAAGGCAACCTCATTTATTCAGGCCGCGTCGGTACTGGCTTCAGTATCAAACAACGCCTGGAACTTCAGAAGAAACTCGATCGAATTTCACAAAAGTCGATGCCTTTCGCCGCGAAGCCAAAGGATCCCGGATTGCGGGAAGCTCATTGGGCCAAGCCACAATTAGTAGCGGAAGTGGAGTTTACTGAATGGACCGCGGATGGCTCAATTCGGCATCCATCTTTTCAAGGTTTACGTGAGGACAAAAAACCGGCCGATGTCATTCGTGAAGAGGCGGTTTAATCCTGCGCACTTACCGGCGCCGACAATGATGACATCAAACACGGATTCTCCGATTGGTGTTCCCTTCGCTGTATGCGGGGTTTTCATATGACACGTCGCGAAGAATGCCATCGCGAGGACGTGGGGAATCAGGGTAACCTTAGGGGACGTCTTGGCGAATCAAGAAGTATAACAGCAAAAGACCGGCGGGAGTTGATCGCTCCTGCCGGCCTCTAGTACCGATTGAACGCGTTGTAAGTTTACGGAGCCGGAGGCTTGGCGCCTTGCGGACATAGCCACAGTTCGACCATCAGTACATCTCGAGCTGGTCCAACGAGGGTGACAATGCGCTGGGCACTGATGCCTCTGGAATTGACCAGGTAATCGACGATCTGCGTCGTGTGTCTTTGTACATCGCCAGGTCGTCCTCGCTGACCGGGGTAAACGATCACGTAAGCAGTCGAGGTGGGATCGTTCTGTAACTCGATAGCATAGTTATCAAGACGAGCTTTCTCGTCATTTCGGGCAATGGCGGGAAACTCATCAAACTTTTTGCGCTCGACCGGTACAGGAAACGGAACCAAGCAAGTGGCCGAACAATCCAGATTATATCCACCCATTGAAAGGGTCGCAGTTACAGTTTGACCGGCAAGACCGGTCGTATCCACATGAATCGTGCTGGTTCCCTGACCGTCGATGATCCTTCCCGCGGATACGGTCCAATTATAGATTTGTGCAACATTCGGCGAACCGCCCGTAACCTTGGAACTGAAGGTCAGCGGCTGATTGAGTTCGACTCTGTCGGGACATTCGATCACAACGGTTGGGCAGACTGGCGGTTGCGGTTGACATCGATTGACCAGAACCGAGGTGGATGAGAATGCCTGGCATGCCGCGTTGCCGCTGCCTGTATCAATGTCCACGTAGGCTTTGTAGTAACCTGGCTGCAGGCCCGAAAGGTCCCATGTAACTGTGGGGCCATCGCCCTCAATGCGGCCGGCGTTGGTTGTCCACCGATACCGAATCGGATAGTTGGACGTAGCCCGAGCATTTAGGTGAACAATCGCCGGGCCCGCGCCTTCGCACACAGTGACGACCTGGGGTTCGGCCGACAGAGTCAGGTTTGGCGGCGTAAACGCTACCGTGTCTCTGCTCGTCTTTTGGGCGAGGGCGGACGAAGTAAAGGCAAGGAGTCCCACCAGGGCAATTGGTAGGAACAATCTAATAGTGCGGCGCTCGTGTCTAAACATTTCCACTCCTTTTGCGGTGTTACGTTCCTTCGAGTCCGCCAGGACCAGGGGCCGACGCGGTCTCTTCCAGCAGTAGCAGTTTGACAGGGAAATAGAGGGAATGGCAGTTTGTTTCCACAACTTACCGAGTAATAGTCGAGTAATATTGGCAAACCTTCGACGTCAACCGTTGACTCATGAGCAACTAATTATTCTTGGCAAAGCCGCCGCAAAGCGGTTTGACTCACTCCCCGAATTAAAGTAGATAAATGGGGCGCTCGAGCATAGCCGCAATTTTCAGCTGGTATTCAGTTGGTAATCGAAATGAAGCTGTCGTCTCTAATCACAGTAATCGTCATCTTTTTTCTATTGTTTAGTCAAGCTGCATGTTCGAGAAAAAAGACCATAAATGCTAATACCAACGCGTCGGCGGGAGTCGCCAGTACCACCGAGGGCGACCGATCACAGGCGCGGCTTTTTCTGGACCAGGGTAAAGAATTTTACCGAACCGATCAGGATGAAAAGGCGGCCGGCGCATTTCAACAAGCAATCAAGTTGGACCCTGATTTGGCGGAGGCTCATTTTCGCCTGGGTCTGGCCTATGACGCGCTCGGGCAGCAGCAGAAGGCTGAGGAAGCCTACAAGAAGGCTATCGAGAAGTATAAGAAATATCTCGAAGCAAACAGCAAGGACGCGGAAGGACATTACAATCTGGGCCAAGCCTACGCCGGACTGCATTTGTACACTGAAGCTGTAAGGGAATATAGGCAAGCAACACGTCTTAAATCCGACGATGCCGACATCTTTTACGATCTCGGAACGGCTCTGACTAAGCTCGCTCAATACGATGAGGCCGTTGCTGCCTTTTCCAAATCGCTTGAACTCGATCCGCAAAACTATCGAGCCGAGGATGCGCTTGCAGAAGCTCGCGAAGGTGTGCAGCGAATTCAAGCCGGCAAGAAACATCAGGAAGAGTTGTTGAAGAAGCAGAAACAAGAGAATGTCAATAAAGGCGACGATAGCTCGCCAGACTCAACGACATCACCGTCTTCTATCAACTCAAAGTCGAGTCGTAAGCCCAAGCCCTAAGTGATCGGGACAGTAGCCCGACAGCGGGGTCCCCGGCGGGGCAGCCTCGCTGGGGTGGGACGGTCAGCGAGGGCTTGAGTTTCAGAAAGCGAATAAAAGAAACCACGAGCCAGAAATTTCAATTGGACAAATAGTGAGGAGTACTTAATGGCAACATACACGCCGCCACCATATTTTCCGCAAGGCTCACTGGCGCCGCCGGACAAGAATCGTTACAAAACATTCAAGCTAATGATCTTCGCGGCAGCGATTTTGCTCGTTCTACTGCTGGGCGGAATTGCCTGGGGAATTTGGCATTTGATGAAGTCGGTTTTATAGGCAAGGGTTGTTAAAAAACCAATCTTTAAGTCTGCCGCTCACAAGACAGGATCGAACTTTTCATCTGGCTTGGAGTTTGCAATTTCAAACTTGGAACTCCTTTCGCTCCTGCGCTTGACAGTTAAGACGCCGAGCCTTATAGTTTTCCGTTTCGGACTGACAGTCTGAAGTGAACAATGCAACGTCCTGTTGGTTCTGTCGGTGTGGAGGCGTTGCCCCGGCTGGCAATCGATGCAGTCGGTCTTGACAAATATTGTGGCGTAAGTTGCCTGCGTCGCGTTGGAATCCGTTCCTCGCTCCAGCGCGGGCACGCGTGAAAGGCCCCAGCAGGCCTTCTCGTCATAGAAGTGCGACGCCACAGCAAAGTCGGCTTAAGGGAAGCCACAATCCACGCCCGCCCGAGTTGGTGAATTCAGAACATCCCTAAAAGAAAATCTTAACAGGGCAGCTCGCCTGCGCTGACTGCCGGACGAAGCGCGTCTCCGCACGGACATCCTGCGTGGGGTCGCCCCCGGGTTCCGGAAAGAGGCAGGTAACGCCCTTTTGCGCGCTGAAAACAGTGGTCGCGTTTAGCTAAAGAGGAAGATAAGTGCCGACGATTAATCAACTTGTTCGCAAGGGTCGCCAAGCAGTCAAGTATAAGACGGCTAGCCCCGCGCTCCAGAGTTCGCCGCAAAAACGAGGGGTTTGCACGCGCGTGTACACGCAAACACCTAAAAAGCCAAACTCGGCATTGCGTAAGGTGGCGCGAGTTCGCCTGACAAACGGGATCGAGGTAACTACCTACATTCCCGGCGTTGGCCACAATCTGCAGGAACACTCGATAGTGTTGATTCGCGGCGGGCGCGTTAAGGATTTACCCGGCGTGAGGTATCACGTTATTCGAGGAACACTCGATTCGGTAGGCGTTGCCGATCGTAAACAGGGACGTTCCAAGTATGGCACTAAGCGGCCGAAGGCGGCGGGAAAATAACTGATAACCAGCTATGCCAAGAAGAAGAGTTGCAGAAAGACGAGAAGTACTCCCGGATCCGATTTACAGCAGCCCTCTGGTAACGAAGTTTATTAACGGCGTTATGTGGGGCGGCAAGAAGTCGGTGGCCGAGATCATCTTCTACGGTGCGATGAAGCAGATCGGCGATAAGACGGGCGAAGAACCGCTAAAGGTTTTTAAGCGCGCAGTCGATAACGTGAAGCCAACGGTCGAGGTTAAATCGCGACGTGTGGGCGGCTCTACCTATCAGGTGCCTATCGAGGTCCACCAGGAAAGACGCGGCGCGCTCGCGATCCGCTGGATCGTTTCCTATGCGCGTGGGCGTGGCGAAAAGACGATGACCGACCGGCTGGCGGGTGAAATTCTTGACGCAGCAAATAACCGCGGCAACTCGGTGAAGAAGAAGGAAGACACGCACCGCATGGCGGATGCAAACAAGGCATTTGCGCATTACAAGTTTTAGGAAAGCCAGTTGTCAGTGGTACGTGGACAGTGGATCTTATGATGAGAATTACAACTGACTACGGACAACCGACTACTGACTGAAAGAGATGGCTAAGCAAGATTTAAAGCTGACCAGAAATATCGGCATCATGGCCCACATCGATGCCGGTAAGACCACCACCACTGAACGCGTGCTTTATTACACGGGCATCACGCACAAGATTGGCGAGGTTCACGAAGGCACGGCGACGATGGACTGGATGGAGCAGGAGCAGGAGCGCGGTATAACGATTACCAGCGCAGCGACGACCTGTTTCTGGGAGCGGAATGGCGTCGATCATCGCATCAATATCATCGACACTCCGGGACACGTCGACTTCACCATGGAAGTTGAGCGTTCATTGCGCGTGCTCGACGGCGCTGTCGCCGTATTCGACGGCGTCGCAGGCGTTGAGCCGCAATCCGAAACGGTCTGGCGGCAGGCCGACAAATATGGCGTGCCTCGAATATGCTTCATCAACAAACTCGATCGTGCCGGCGCTTCTTTCGATCGATCCTTTGAATCGATTATCACTCGTCTGGGCGCAAATCCCGTCGCAATTCAAATCCCTATCGGCATCGAGGACCAGTTTAAAGGCGTCGTCGATTTAATCGCGATGAAGGGCCTGATTTGGAACGATGAGAGCAAAGGTTCGGAATACGAAACCGCAGACGTGCCGGATGACCTCAAAGAAGCAGCGGCAGCAGCTCACGAAAAACTTATTGAAGCAGTGGCGAGTGTCGACGACGGCTTGATGCACAAGTATATAGAAGGCGAGCACATAACCGAGGAAGACATTCGAAGGGCCCTGCGTAAAGGAACTCTCGAATTGAAGTTGGTCCCGGTAGTTACCGGCTCGGCTTTCAAAAACAAGGGTGTGCAGACACTGCTCGATGCGGTTGTCGATTATCTGCCTTCGCCTCTGGACATTCCGCCGGTTGAGGGAGTGAATCCAAAAACTGGCCAGATTGAAGCGCGTCCACCGGAAGCCAGTGCACCTTTTGCCGGTCTTGTTTTTAAGATCATGTCCGATAAGCATCTGGGGCAATTGTCGTTCGTTCGCATTTACAGTGGGACGATCAAGGCGGGTTCTTACGCCTATAATCCGACAAAAGATGCTAAAGAGCGAGTGGGCCGGTTGATGCGCATGCACGCCAACAAGCGCGAAGACATCGACGACGCGAGCGCTGGCGAGATCATTGCTATCGGCGGCATGAAGCAAGTCACCACGGGCGACACAGTCTGCGATGACAACAAGCCGATCATTCTGGAGAGGATGGAGTTTCCAGCCCCTGTGATCCGCGTCGCGGTTGAGCCCAAGACACGACAGGACCAGGACAAACTCGGCGTCGCTTTGAACCGCCTGGCTCAGGAAGATCCTTCTTTCAATGTTTCTACTGATCAGGAGACCGGCCAGACCATAATCGCCGGCATGGGCGAGCTGCATCTGGAGATTATCGTCGATCGGATGAAGCGCGAGTTTGGCGTAGAAGCAAATGTAGGCAAGCCACAGGTCGCATATCGAGAAACGATCACCCAACCCGCGCCTGGCAAAGAAATTTATAAGAAGCAGACTGGCGGCCGCGGGCAATTTGGACACGTCGAGATCGAAATTGAGCCGGCACCCGGCGAAGGCTTTGTATTCGAGAACAAGATTACCGGCGGTGCGATCCCCAAAGAGTACATCAAGCCTGTCGAGCAGGGAATTAAGGACGCAATGGAGCGTGGTTTCCTCGCGGGCTATGAGATGGTGGACATCAAGGTGCGCCTGGTCTTTGGTAACTACCACGAGGTTGACTCCGACGAACGTTCATTTCATATCGCGGGCTCATTGGCATTCCAGGATGCGGTGCGAAAAGCCAAGCCGGTATTGCTGGAGCCGATCATGCGCATTGAGGTCGTTACGCCCGACGAATACATGGGCGCGGTTAATGGCGATCTGAGGCGCCGACGCGGACAAATCGAAAAAACTGAACCGCGGCCCGGCGGTGCGCAGGTTATCACTTCACTCGTGCCCCTTTCAGAGATGTTTGGTTATACGACTGACTTGCGCTCAGCCACTCAGGGACGTGCGACATCGACAATGCACTTCGAGCGGTACGAGCAGGCGCCAAAGAGTATTGCGGAAGAAGTAATCGCAAAGGTTCAGGGAGTGGCTAGCAAGTAAGTAGCACAGACTTCAGTCTGTGCCCGGATTTTTGGTTACAACTCGAGACACAGACTGAAGTCTGTGCCACATGAGGATAAAGAAATGTCAAAGGAAAAATTCGATCGAAGTAAGCCGCACGTGAACATAGGGACGATAGGGCACGTTGACCATGGGAAGACGACGTTGACGGCAGCGATCACGAAGGTGTTGGGGAAGAACAATCCGAAGGTGCAGTTTGTGGCGTTTGATCAGATTGACAAGGCGCCGGAGGAGCGAGCCCGAGGAATCACGATAGCGACGGCGCACGTGGAGTATGAGACGAAGAAGCGGCACTACGCGCACGTTGACTGTCCCGGACACGCCGACTATGTGAAGAACATGATCACAGGGGCGGCGCAGATGGACGGAGCGATTCTGGTAGTGGCGGCGACGGATGGGCCGATGCCGCAGACGCGGGAGCACATTCTGCTGGCGAGGCAGGTGGGAGTGCCGGCGATGGTGGTGTTCATGAACAAGGTGGACGCGGTAGACGATGCGGAGTTGCTGGAGTTGGTGGAACTGGAAGTGCGGGAGCTATTGAGCGCCTACGAGTTTCCCGGTGACAAGATACCGGTAATCAAGGGGTCGGCGTTGAAAGCGCTGGAAGGGGACCCGGAGTGGGAGAAGACGGTGGAAGAGCTGATGGCGGCGGTAGATGAGTACATTCCGACGCCGGAGCGGGACGTGGAGAAGCCGTTTTTGATGCCGGTGGAAGACATCTTCACGATACAGGGGCGCGGGACGGTGGCCACGGGAAGAGTGGAGCGGGGCAAGGTGAAGGTAAACGAGACGGTGGAGATAGTGGGGATTAAGGAGACGCGCACGACGGTGGTGACGGGAGTGGAGATGTTCAAGAAGCTCTTGGACGAAGGGACGGCTGGAGACAACGTAGGGTTGCTGTTGCGAGGAGTTGAGCGGAAGGACATCGAGCGGGGGCAGGTGATAGCGAAGCCGGGGTCGATTACACCGCACACTAAGTTCAAGGCAGAAGCGTATGTATTGACGAAGGAAGAGGGAGGGAGACACACGCCATTCTTCACGGGCTACCGGCCGCAGTTTTACTTTCGGACGACGGACGTGACGGGAGTGGCGCACCTGCCGGCGGGAG
>CAAGKR010149322.1_pt1 | contig 26418 bp, 22 predicted proteins | sample 2556971 | NCBI WGS metagenome assembly CAAGKR01 (sample SAMEA5207829, study PRJEB30636) | soil metagenome | biome: forest; feature: boreal; material: soil | place: USA | collected 2011-09 | depth 1 m | reverse complement strand
CCTTAAGACTATCGAGTGACGTCCCGACGTCGTGAACTGGTACCTCACATCTACACTTCTGACAACTCGCACCCGTTCAGTTGCAGTTGTCAGTCTCGCACCCGTTCAGTTGCAATCAGATCTCAGATTAGCCGAGATGCCAGTTGCCGGATGACGCAAACCATATTGCGAGTGACTAAGATTCATCACTCCGTCCCACCAGTACTTCAATCCACTACATGGCTGCGACAGCATCCCGCTCCGATCAGAACGGTTACAAGCCCTCATATATTCCCGCCGCGATAGCGGCGGCGCTCGTATTCATCCTCTATCTGCTGACACTCGCTCCGTCGGTGGCGATGTGGGATACGGGCGAATACATGGCCGCCACGAAAGTGCTCGGTCTTCCCCACCCGCCCGGCAATCCCTTCTTCATGCTGCTCGGGCACGCGTTCGCGATGCTTCCGCTGCCCGTCTCCTACGGAGCGAGAATCAACATCATGGCCGCGCTCGCGAGCGCCTGCTCGGCCGGCTTGTGGTTCCTGATCACGGAAAGAATCGTTGCGCGTTGGATCGTCGAGCGGTGGCAGCGGCTGGTGGTGGCGGGCCTCGCGACATTGATCGGCGCGACCGCGTTCACGGTGTGGAACCAGTCGGTGGTGAACGAGAAGGTGTACACGGTCTCCCTCCTGTTCTTCACGATCGTGTCGTGGCTGATGATCGAATGGATGGAGAATCCCGACGGTTCCAAGGCGGATCGCATTCTCATTCTCGTCGCGTTTCTACTCGGCCTGGGATACTCGAACCATCCCGCCGGATTTCTTCCGCTCCCCGCGGCCGGCGTAGCGATTCTGGCAGTGCGCTGGCGAACTCTTCTGCGCTGGAAGCTCGTTCTCGCCGCCTTAGGCGCTCTGGTGCTCGGGCTGACGCCGTTCATCTACGAGCCGGTGCGTGCCGCGTACTTCCCCGGAATCAACGAAGGCGCGCCGACGGCGTGCACCACCAAGCTCGAGGCGAGCTGCACCTTCGACAAGCTCACGCTCGACCGGTTGAAGGCGAACATCAACCGCGAGCAGTACGGGCAGAAGCTTGAGCGAGGTGCACCGTATTCGGCGCAGGTCGGGATGTGGTGGTTCTACTTCAAGTGGCAGTGGCTGCGTGATTCCCACCAGACTATGCCGGGGCTGCAGTTCGTAGTCGCATTCATCTTCCTTGTCCTCGGGCTGCTCGGTGGGTACGTGCACTGGCAGCGAGACCGGCGGACGTTCTGGTATGTCGGTCCGCTGATGTTCACGATGACGCTCGCGCTCATCTACTATCTCAACTTCAAGTACGGGTGGTCGCAGGATCCCGACGTGCAGGACGTGGCGCGCGAGGTTCGCGACCGCGACTACTTCTACATCTGGAGCTTCTCGGCCTGGGGTGTCTGGGCGGCGATCGGACTCAGCTATGTCTGGGAGCAGCTGGCGCACGTGCTGGGCGGCGAAGAGCGCGTCGAGCAGCGACAGGCCGGGGCGGGAGGCGGAAAAAAACCGGCCGCTGTAACGGGCTGGCCGTCGCGTCGCGGGCTCATGCTCGCCGCGCCGATACTTCTCATCGCGCTCGTCCCCCTCGTCGCGAACTGGAAGTACGCATCACGGGCAGGCCATTACTTCACGGATCAATGGGCGCGCGACTATCTGAACTCGCTGGAGCCCTATGCGATCGTCATCACGAATGGCGACAACGACACGTTCCCCCTCTGGTACGCGCAGGAAGTGGATGGCGTCCGGCGCGACGTCACGGTCGCGGTCACGACTTATCTCGACACCGACTGGTTCGTACGGCAGATGATTCGCCGCCCGGTCGCGACGTACGACGCGGCGAGTGGTCCCACGATTTACCGGAACAAGGTGTGGAAGAAGCCCATTGGGCCGCCACTCAAGATGACGTTCGCCGAAGCGGATGCAATTCCGGAATACATACAGATCGCACAGCCACAGATTTTCCGGCAGGGCAACATCGTTCTGAACATTCCGCCCGGCTACCTGGTGCGAGATCAGCTCGTGCTGCTTCGCCTCATCAAGGATTCATATCCGGAGCGGCCGATCTACGTATCGACGGGCGGCATGCAGGGTCTGGGGCTGGAGCCGTATCTGCTCTCACAGGGATTCGTGCAGAAGCTGGTGGATCACCCGCTCACCGACACCGTGGCGACACCCCGGATCTCCGGCATGTTCATCGATCTCGATCGGAGCAAGGCCCTGTGGGACTCCGTGTACCGCGCGCCCGAGGCTCTGATAAAGGAAGGAGACTGGATCGATCGTGCCTCATTCGGAATTCCCTATACCTACGCCTACACCGGAGCGCTGCTGGCAGAGGGGATGTCGCGGAGGGGAGATGAGCGGGCGGCGAACGCGATCATGAACAGGGTGAAGAAGATCGTCAAAGCTGCGCGAATCGAGGGATTCCCCGGGACTTAGGTCAGGCGCGGCTCAAGCTGGGAAACTGAAAACTGAACGGGTGCGAGACGTGAGTAGCGTAGATACCAGTTCTCAGTTCACGACGCCCAGACTTCACTCAATGGAATTACGGCACAGGCTTTTGCCTGTACCCTGAAGCGCGCCAGTAACGTCCCGACGTAGTGAACTAGCAACTGGCCGCTCTGCCACTGACCACTCGCACCCGTTCAGTTGCAGTTATCAGTCACCCCTTCAGTTGCAGTTATCAGTTTAATCCCACCACCCGTGCAGGTACCAGTCGCCGGACCGAGCGTCCCGGTACAGCCACACCATCATCCCGTCGTCGGTCACACAGCGGAAATATTCCCGCGCGTACGGCTCGTCCCATTGTCCTCCCGACACGCGGTCGGGCCCAGCGGCGGAGGTGACCGTCATCCACTCCTTGTCACGGTACTGCACCGGCACCTGGTGATCGCGCCGGCGTTTCGTCGTCACCGCGACTCGCCGGGGCTCGGGAAGAAGCTGCAGCGTGAGATGCGGAGCGGCGGTCGCTTTCACCACATGCTCCCTGAGCTGAATTCTCGCTGAAGCATGCGATGGCTCCTGGCTGACCCACTCGGTGCGACGATCGATCAGAGGGTGCTGGCTGTTGCGCGGCGTCACCACCACCGAGCCCTGATCATCCAGCAGCTGCGCGATCGTCTCCTCCGCCGCGCGCGCGGTGGCGAAGCCGCGATCGAAGATGTCTCCCTGGCGCTCGATTTCTCCGGTAACGGACTCCACGCGAATAGTGATACCGACGACGCCATCGGGGAGTGTGATCCTTTCCAGATGCGTGCGTATCAATCGCATCCATGCCTTGTGGCTCGACGTCGATCTCGCCGGGCGCACCAGATGCTCGAAGCTCTCGCGATTGGCGAGTGAAAAGATCATCGTCATCTCTCGCGCGCACTGCCCGCGCGACCCAAGCTCCGTCGTGATGTTTCCGATGAGCGCGTTGATGATGAAGACGAGACGCTCCGGATCCCTGAGCGTGTAATCGACCCAGTCGAGCGAAGCGGATGGCAGGGCGCGCGGGATGCTGCTGAAGATTCGGCGCGAGTCATCAGCCCTCGACAGCCGCCAGAGCCTCGCTCCTTCGGCGCCGAATCGAACTTCGACTGACTCGAGATCGAGCTTCGCCAGATCCCCGCAGCTCTCCACGCCTATTCCGTCGAGGAGAGACGACAGCGCGAGCGATGGCTCGAGCACTCCAACGGGATGCGGAGCGAGATAATCCCGCTCGGAGCCAGGTGGTATCGCGATCAGCGTGCCCTTGCCGCAGCGCGCGGCGACCTCCGCACATATAGGAACTAAGGAAACGACTCCGCTAACTTTCTCCACTCCGTTATCGTGAAAGATCCGAAGAAGATCTCTCGCCAGAGGCTCGGCGCTCATTCCTCTCGCGTCAGCCCACACCATTCCATTGCCTCCCAGCATTACCCGCGGAGCGGCACCGAGCAACGAAGGAATGAGTTTGTGTAGAAGCTCGCTCTCCTGTGTGGCGGCGGCGGTAGCGGTGGGACTCCAGAGGCAGATGAAGGTCATGATTTGGCTCGAACCGGGCACCAACAATATCCCGAAGATACACCGAAAGCAAGAATGACGCCGAGGCAGATGGTGGGAAGAGGGAAACGTCCTGTCAGCCGAATGCGGGGACCGTGCGTAAATTCCGGATAACGGAGGTTTGATGCACGCGAGACTCGCGGAAGCGATGGACTACGTCGAAGAAAAACGCAAAGAACTTCTTCAGAGCTTCGACGGTGTGCCCGGCGACCGGCTTTGTCGCCGCGCCACACCCGACGGATGGTCGGTCGCCGAAATACTCGAGCATCTGAGAATGGTCGAGGCCGGCGTCGCGCGCCTGATTACGAAGCGCGTCGGCCAGGCGCGGGAAGCGGGACTCGGTGAGGAGAGATCAACCGACTCCGTGCTGCCAACTTTCGAACAGTACCGCGCCAGGCTGGACAGTGCAGTGCTCGAGGCTCCGGCTACGGTCCTCCCGCGGGCGAACATCGATATCAGCGAAGCCGTCGAGGGCCTCGAGAGCTCACGTGAAGCACTGCGCGCCGCGGCGGTCTCGGCCAACGGGCTTTCGATTGGCGAGATCAAGCACACGCATCCGGTTCTCGGAGAGATCGATCTCTATCAATGGCTGATATTCGTCGGTCAGCACGAAGGCCGTCACAGGAAGCAGATCGAACGCACACTCAACTCGATACCTCAATGAAGAACAAGTTCCAGAAGAGTCTTGCGCTTGGCGCGGCATTTTTCGCGCTGACGCTCACTACGGGCGCGGCTGCACCGTCCGTCGATGCGGCGCCGAACGGGCCGACGATCACCGTCTACAAGGATCCCAGCTGCGGCTGCTGCAAGAATTGGATCGAGCATCTCGTCAAGCACGGATACCGAGTCGATGCCAAAGACACTCCGGCGATGGCGGAGGTAAAGCGCACGCTTGGCGTTCCCGACGCATTGACGTCGTGTCACACCGCGGTGGTGAACGGCTACCTGATCGAAGGACACGTCCCTGCCGCCGACATCGCGAGGTTGCTGAAGCAAAGGCCCAAGGTCGCGGGACTCGCAGTGCCGGGAATGCCGATGGGCGCGCCGGGCATGGAAGGTCCGCGGCAGGAGCATTATCAGGTTCTCTCGTTCGACAAGAACGGCAAGACCAGGATCTTCGCGAGCTATTGACGGAGACGGCCAAAGGTCGTCGACCGCGCGGGAAACCCTTGCGAGGCGGGGGGTGTGTATATATACATTCCTTGTGCATAATTTCCCAATCGCTTCAGCACCGGCTCTCAGCATCTCCAACGCCAACTCCAGCGCCAACTCCAGCGCCTCGATGGCGGCGGTGCGCCGCGCTGTGCGCGCCGACGCTCCGCAGATACTGGAGCTGGTAGCGCAGTACGCCGCGCAGGGACTGATGCTGCCCCGGACGCTCGATCACATCGCTGCGCGCATCGACAATTATGTGGTCGCGACCGATGGACCCGCGCGCGTCATCGCGTGCGCCGCGCTCGAGGAATATTCCCCTTCGCTGGCGGAAGTCTCTTCGGTGGCGGTGGCCCCTGACCGCTACGGCCAAGGACTCGGAAGCCAGGTCGTTCTGGGCATCGAACGGTTGGCCCGGGCGAGAGACATCGAGGAGCTGTTCGCGTTGAGTCTCACCGACAACTTCTTCCTCTCGCTGTCCTACAAGGCGACTACGATCTCGCGCTATCCGGAGAAGCTCGCCCGCTACGAGACGCTCACCAGGTCAGGAGTGGAGATCGTTCCCAAGCGGTGCTTCCAGAAGGTGCTCGGGAAATCGTGGTCGGCGCCGAGACTGGTCGAGCAGGCCGCCACGGTCGGGCAGAAGAGGATGGTCGGCTAAGCCGACCATCCTCCTGTCCCGACCATTTGTGCTGTAGGGTTCGACACGGGAAAAGGCTGCATCGTTCGGTCGGGTTTAGGACTGCAACTGAACGGGTGCGAGTTGTCAGTAGCAGAGATGCCAGGTACGAGTTCACTACGTCGGGACGTTACTGGCGTGTTTCAGGGTACAGGCAAAGGCCCGTGCCTTAACGCCACTGAGGGAAGTCTGGGCGTCGTGAACTGACCACTGGTATCTACGCTACTGACGTCTCGCACCCGTTCTGTTGTAGTCAGATCCCAAGTCAACGGAGATGCCAGGACTCGCACCCGCTCAGTTGCAGTTGTCCCTTACCTGACCCCTCGTCGATCAACGAGCCCAGCCTCAATCGACATGCGCAGATCGTACGGCACGACGGGCACCGAAAAGTCCGCGCTCCGGTTCCAGCCCAGCGATCGCGCGCGGACGCGGATCATCACTTCCTGCGCTTCGGCGGGATCACCGAAGGGAGTTTTTCTCCAGCGGTAGCTCTCGCGCAGGATCTGCGACGTCATGCGAAGGCTCGCCATCGACGCGTGCGATGTGAGAGTGACGAGCGCGCCACCTCCTTCGCTCGCGGCGCGGGAGAGTCGCACCGTCTCGGTGCCCTCGGGCTCCAGGCCCGCGATCACGACTAGCGCAAAGCCTCCACAACGGAGAAGCTCCTCTGCTCCACGAAGTCCGTGCTTTCGACTGCGTGGGCGAACCAGAATTGGCCCTTCTTCCCAGAATGGTCCCGCGACGGTGCCGAGCCCGTCGATCCAGACCGCTCTCTCGCCCTGGGCGACGGTGGTGTGACACGCGGCTCTCAGGACAGCAGTTGCACCACCTTGAGGCATCCAGACAGTGAGTCGTCCGCGAGGCAAGCCATGTCCGGGCAGAATCGCATCGAGCGCTTCGATCCCCGTTGCCACCGGCTCCGCGGTCCGGTGTGTGACCGGCGTCGCATCTGGAAATCGATGCTCGATGAGTGCGCGAATGGCGGCATTTCGGTCGGACATGGCTCTGCTAGGATAGCCCGAACATATCCCGAAAGCAAGAAGGGTACTTTTGGGCCTGGAATATGAATTACCGAGCCCAGAGATCCCACCGCACCGCAACTCAACAACTCTTCAGTAGAGCTGATGCAATACGCTTCCCATAGATTGTCCATCCCGATGCTCCTCTTTGCACTAGCGACCACACTCGCCTGCGCGGCCAGCAAGGACGCGCGTCCGTCACCCGGCGGAGAATCGATTGCCACCGAGGGCGCGACCGCGTCATCGACGCCACAAATAGTCCCGGTCGTCGCGCCTTCAACTCCAATCCCGACCCGGACGGCATCGAGCACGGTGTCGCGTGGAAAAAAGGATTCAGCCGCGGCCAAGGATCCACCGGTCACGGTTCCCTCGGTGAAGGGACGCACGGCGAAGGACAGCCTCGCACTAGTGAAGGCCGTCAAAGCCGGAATGGAAAACACCAGCTGGCCGGTGAAAACTCCGCAGCAGCTCCCGGGATCGATTCTGCCCGCGCGCAGAATCGTCGCGTTCTACGGGAATCCCCTCTCGAAAAAGATGGGAATTCTTGGCGAGCTGCCGCCCGACAAGATGCTCGCGCGCTTCGACAAGGAAATCGCCGCGTGGCAGAAGGCCGACCCATCCCATCCCGTGCAGCCCGCTTTGCATCTGATCGTCGTCGTGGCCCAGGGGAATCCGGGGAAGGATGGAAAGTACCGGATGCGCATGACTGACAGTCTGGTCAACCTGGTCTACTCATGGGCGCAACAGAGACACGCGCTGCTCTTTCTCGATGTACAGGTTGGGAAAAGCACCGTTCAGGAAGAGCTTCCGCGACTTGTTCCGTTCCTGCAACGGCCCGATGTGATGCTGGGAATCGATCCGGAGTTTTCGATGAAGTTCGGAGACCCGCCCGGACGGAAGATCGGCACCATGAGCGCGGCCGACGTGAACTACGCCATCAATCTGCTGTCGGGCCTGGTGAAGCAGTACAATCTTCCGCCAAAGATCCTCGTCGTGCATCGCTTCACGCGCAACATGCTCACGAATGCAAAGCAGATCAAACTCGATCCCAAGGTGCAGGTCGTGATCAACATGGACGGCTGGGGCCAGCCGTGGCTCAAATACGATTCGTACCGCGCCTACGTCGAGGCTGAGCCGGTGCAGTTCACGGGATTCAAGCTCTTCTACCACAACGACACCAAGAAGGGCGATCCGCTCCTCACCCCGAGCGAAGTATTGATGCTCAACCCCAAGCCGCTCTACATCCAATATCAGTAGAAGCCATCGAGCCTCGCTCGCGGCACAGCAGGGTCATATTATTGAGCGGTCGTCACCAAAGTGACGACCGCTCTTTCATTGTCGCAGCGGAGGCGGGATGACGACCAGACGGGAATTCCTCTCAGGACTAGCCGTGGCCGGGCTCGCGGCGCAGCCGGTATTCCGCGACCATGCCATCAAATCGCTTTTCCGCGCCAACGCGATCGCGGGAGATCGTCCGCCCCACGCTGTCGCCGACGACGAGACGTACTGGGCGGAGATCCAGCGCGCGTTCGACTCCGACCGCACGATGATCAACCTCAACAACGGCGGTTGCAGCCCGACTCCGAGTCACGTGCTCGAGGCGATGATCAGGGATCTGAGATTCTCCAACGAGCTGCCGGTGGAGCACATGTGGCGCGTGCTCGAGCCGCGGGTCGAAAGCGTGCGACGCGATCTCGCCAGCGATTTCGGGTGCGACCTGGAAGAGATGGCGATCACGCGCAACGCGTCCGAAGCGAACGAGATCATGATCTTCGGGCTGGATCTCAAGCGCGGCGACGAGGTCGTGATCACGAATCAGAACTACGGCCGGATGATCACCTCCTGGGAGCAGCGGGCGCGGCGCGAAGGGATCGTGGTGAAGCAGATCTCGTTCAAGGTCCCGCCCCCCTCGGACAGCTACATCCTGAACCAGTTCGTATCGGCAATCACGCCGCGGACGAAGGTCATAGAAGTCACCCACATCACCAATCTCACCGGCCAGATAATGCCGGTGCGCCAGATCGTGGACATGGCGCGACCACTCGGCATCGAAGTGTTCGTGGATGGCGCGCACGCCTATGCGCACTTCCCGTTCAAGCGCGACGATCTCAGATGCGACTACTACGGAACCAGTCTTCACAAGTGGCTGCTGGCTCCGGTGGGCACCGGATTCCTGTACGTGAAGAAGGACAAGCAGAAGAATCTCTGGCCGCTGATGGCGGCGGCCGCCACGCAGGACAACGACATCCGCAAGTACGAGGAGATCGGAACTCACCCCGCCGCGAATCACAACGCAATTTCGGCCGCGCTCGCGTTCCATCGCGGGATCGGCGCCGAGCGGAAGATCGCGCGGCTACGGTACCTGCGCGACCGGTGGGCGAAGCGGCTCCTGGCGGCAAGCCCGCGCATTTCGGTCCTTACCCCGCTCGACAATCGGCAGTCGGGAGCGATTGCGCTCTTTCAGGTCGACGGAATCGACAACGTGAAGCTGGGCGCGTGGCTGTTCAATCAGCACCGCATAGTGAACACGCCGATCGTCCATTCCGAGTTCAAGGGGATTCGCATCACACCCAACGTTTACACCACGCTGGACGAGATAGACATATTTGCCGACAAGGTGCTCGAGGCCGTGAAAAAGGGGATCCCTGCCTAATGATCGGCTCGATTTTCTGTGGGCGGCGTTGTGCATTCTGGGCGCGGTGTTCTTCATGTTTCGCTCTCACGGAATCTCCTGAGCGAATGGCGCTCAAACACTCATCATCGAGCTGACAAACGTGATTCTCTTCATTGCTATCGGACTGGCCGCCGGCGTGCTCGCGGGGATGTTTGGAATTGGTGGCGGGATCGTGATCGGTCCGGCGCTCATCCTTCTCGCGAAGTTTCAGCCACAGACGGCGACCGGCACCTCGCTCGGCGCGTTGCTGCTTCCCGTCGGTGCTCTCGGTGCGTGGGAATACTACCGGCGCGGACATCTAGACATCGGCGCATCTCTCTGGATCGCGCTTGGCCTTCTTTTCGGAGCGTGGGCCGGGGCCAGAATTGCGCAGAACCTGTCAGGTCCACAGCTCCAGAAGGCGTTCGCGGTCTTTCTCGTTCTGATCGCGATTCGGGTTTGGGTGAAAGCGTAGCTGATAACTGCAACTGAACGGGTGCGAGACGTCAGTAGCGTAGATGCCAGTTATCAGTTCACGACGCCCAGACTTCCCTCAGTGGTCTTAAGGCACAGGCCTTTGCCTGTGCTCTGATCCGAACGAGTAACGTCCCGACGTAGTGAACTATCAACTGGCCACTACTACTGACCGCTCGCACCCGTTCAGTTGTAGTTACCAGTCTCGCACCCGTTCAGTTTGCAGTTTGCAGGTCCAGTTGCCCTCAAACAGCCCGTATCTCAGGGTACTTCCAGAATGCCCACAGCGAGTACGCGAGCATAACGACACCGCCAGTGAAAATCGCCCACTGCACGCCGACGAACCGCGCCATCGCCCCCGCGATGAACGAGCCGATCGGCGTGAACCCGACGTAAACGAAGACGTACGTCGCCATCACGCGCCCACGCAGCTCGTCCGGCACCACCGATTGAAGAATTCCATTCGCCAGCGCGCCGTTGATCAGCATCGTGAGTCCCAGAAACAACAGCACCAATGCAGCGAGATGAACGGTGCGCATCAGCGAAAAGAGAATCGTCAGCCCGGCAAACGCGTAAGCAGTCGCATTGAACAGCCGTCCCCGGCGAATGCGCGCTCCAAGCCCCGCAAGCGCGAGCGCTCCGGTGAGCGCGCCGATGCCGACGAAAGTCAGCAACAATCCGTAGCCGGTCGCTCCCGTGTGCAGCACGTCCCGCGCGACGACGGGCATCATCGTGAGATACTGAAATCCGAATATCGAATACACCGCGATGACTCCCATCAGTCCCGACACCGCGCGTGAGCCGCGGATGTAGTTCAATCCCTGCTTCAACTGCTGGGCCGGAGAGACGAGGTGCTGAACCGGCGCCCACGGCGGGAGCTTGATCCGCGCGAGACTGGCGAGGACCGCGAAATAGCTCAGCGCGTTGATGCCGAAGCACCAGGCGACGCCGAACTTGGCCAGTATGATCGCTGCGATCGATGGGCCGACGATTCGCGCGAGGTTGAACCCGCCCGAGTTGAGCGCGATCGCGTCGACAAGGTCCTCGCGCGAAACCAGCTCCACGATCATCGCCTGCCGCGCGGGAATCTCGAACGCCGAGATCACGCCGCCAAGAGTGGTCCAGGCCAGGAGCCATCCGATGTTGATCCGTCCCGCCCATGTGAACCACCAGAGCGCGGCGGCCTCGACGAGCAGCAACACCTGACAGATGATGACGATGCGGAGCTTGCTCCGCCGGTCAGCAACCACGCCACCGTAGAGCGACAGCAGAAGCACCGGAAAGCTGCCGGCCGCGCTCACCAGGCCGACCATGAACGCGCTGTTGGTGAGCTCGAGCGCCAGCCAGCCCTGCCCCACCTGCTGCATCCAGGTCCCGATCAGCGAGACGGTCTGACCGGTCCAGAACAATCTGAAATTCCGGTGGACCTGGAGCGCCCTGAACGGGTTGATTGATTTTCTTACTGGCCGCGCCGGAGTCAGGGGCATTGCCTGAGGATTATACACGCCCCACGCCCGGGTTGTATGTTAGAGATATGCGCTTCCACACCTACTCGAAGTTCAGCCCGGAAGCTGCTGATGCGGTCGATCTTCAGGCGCTGCTGGACAAGCTCGCGGATTTTCTGCTACAGTCGGGGTTTGCGGGCGGACAGAACTTCAATCCGTATTTCGACGACTTCGATTCGGAGCCGGATCGCTCCGTCGAAGCGCTCCGCCAGGCAATTCTCGATGCATTGATCGAGAGCGGGCAGTTCACGCCCGAGCTCCTCGAAGCGCTGCGGGGCGACGGGACGAAGGAATCACAGGAAAAGCTGAGCGAGCTGCTCGACAGCCTCATTCAGAAGCTGGCGGCCGAGGGATACCTGAATCTCCAGGCACCCCCGCAGATGCCGGCCGGTCATCAGTCGGTGGAAGGCCGTGGAGGACTCGCTCACGGCGCCTCGAAGAGCGTCCAGTTCAACCTCACCGACAAGGGAATCGATTTCCTCGGCTACAAGAGCCTGCGCCACATTCTGAGCTCGCTCGGCAAATCGAGCTTCGGCTCGCACGACACTCCGCATCTCGCGACTGGCATCGAGTCGGATGGGTACAGCAAGGAGTACGAGTTCGGCGATGTTCTCAACATGGATGTCAACGAGACATTGAAGAATTCGCTGGCGCGCACCGGCTCGCTGGAAGTCCCGATGGATCTCGACTACGGGGATCTCATGGTGCGCCAGGCCGAGTACCGCTCGTCGTGCGCGACTGTGCTGATGCTCGACACATCGCACTCGATGATTCTCTACGGCGAGGATCGCTTCACGCCCGCCAAGAAAGTCGCCCTCGCTCTCACTCATCTCATTCGCACCCAGTTCCCCGGCGACACGCTCCAAGTGGTCCTGTTTCACGATTCGGCCGAGGAGATTCCGCTGTCGGCGCTGCCGCAGGCGCAGGTCGGTCCTTATCACACGAATACGGCGGAGGGTCTCAAGCTTGCGCGCCGGCTCCTGATGGCGCAGAAAAAGGACATGCGGCAGATCGTGATGATCACCGACGGCAAGCCGAGCGCGATGACCATGCCCAATGGACAGATCTACAAGAATTCAATGGGGCTGGATGCTACCGTGATCGCTACGACGCTGCGGGAGGTTGCGAACTGCCGGCGCGCGGGGATTCTCATCAACACCTTCATGCTCGCACGCGACCGGGCGCTGGTGGAGTTCGTGAAGCGCGTCTCCGAGATCAGCAAAGGCAAGGCGTACTTCACCAACACCATGACTCTGGGGCAGTTTATCCTAATGGACTTCTTGAGAAAAAAGACGCAGAAGATCTCGTAGCACGTCCTTCCTCTCCACCCAATTCACATAGGCGAATGCGAATCACCAGAGTTCTCTCCGCTCTAGCGATCACACTCACTGCTGCGTGCGCGTCTGTTCCCCGCGGGCCGACTGGCACGCGCTACGATGTCCTCATCACGAACGCGCGCATTGTCGACGGCACCGGCAACCCATGGTATCGCGGGAGCGTGGCTACGATTGGCGATCGCATCGCGTACGTCGGGCCTTCGATCCCGGGGCTCAACGCGCGGCGGGTAATCGACGCCAACGGGCAGGTCGTCGCTCCGGGTTTCATCGACATGCTCGGTCACTCGGAGTTCTCGATACTGCGTGGCCCGCACGCGGTGTCGAAGATCACGCAGGGAATCACCAGCGAGATAACCGGAGAGGTGCATTCGGCGTGGCCCAACATCGCGCTCGGAGAACAGCCCGATCCCAAATATCCATGGCGCTCGCTCGGCGAGTACTTCAGCTATCTCGAGAAAACGGGCACCGCGATAAATCTCGGAACCTACGTCGGTACGAGCTCGGTTCGCCAAGCTGTGATGGGCGACGTCACCCGTCATCCCACGGATGCAGAGATGAAGCAGATGGGTGCGCTGATCGACTCGGCGATGCGGGACGGAGCGGTTGGGCTCGGCACCGGACTGATTTATTTGCCGAGCACTTTCTTTTCGACCGAGGAGCTGATCGCGCTGACGAAATACGTGACGCCCTACAAGGGCGGGTACGCTGCGCACATCAGAAACGAGGGGAATGGATTGGCGGACGCTGTCCGCGAGACGATCCAGATCGCGAGCGGCGCCGGCACGTGGGCGGAGATTCGGCACATCAAGTCGAGATCGCTGCCCTTGATGCAACAGGCGGTGGCGCTCATCGACTCCGCGCGCGCCGCGGGAATCGACATCACGGCTGATCAATACCCATACATCGCCAGCGCAACGGGCCTCGCTGCGATGCTCAACACCTGGGTACAGGAAGGTGGCTCCGATTCCCTGCTGATGCGTCTGAAGGATCCGGCTGTTCGAGCGCGTCTCAAAATGGAGCTCGGACAGGACAGCGCTTCCGGAATACGAACGGCGGCCAGAACGATGATCAACGACGTAGTCGCCGACTCGCTCAAGAAGTATGAGGGAATGCTGCTGACGGATGCGGGGAAGCTGCGCGGCGAGGACGCGTACGATGCGGCCTTCGATATCCTCATCGCCGACCAGGGAAGGACGGGCGCGATCTACTTTTCCTTCAACGAGGATGCGCTGCGGCTGGCGATGAAGCAGCCGTGGGTTTCAGTGGGGCAGGACGCCGGCGCGCTCAGTCCGGATTCGACGGGGAAGTTCACCGAGCGCGAGCATCCCCGCGCGTTCGGGACATTTCCGCGAATACTCGGCCGATACGTGCGTGACGATTCGGTCATCTCGCTCGAGTTTGCGATCAGGAAGATGACGTCTCTCGCGATGCAGAGAGTCGGCATCAACGATCGCGGACTTCTCAAGCCCGGCATGTTTGCCGACATCACCGTCTTCGATCCGACCACCATCATCGACCGGTCGACCTACGAGAATCCGGCCCAGCTCGCAACGGGAGTGAGCTACGTGTTCGTGAACGGCGTTCCCGTCGTGGACAACGGGCAGGTCACTGCGGCACTCCCCGGCCGGCCGCTGCGAGGGCCTGGATACGGACTGAAGCATTGAGCGGCTGACGACCTGAGCTTTAGGGGAATGCCCTACATCGTTTCGGCATAACTCCTATCGTCCCGATGACCGAATCGCGGCACTTTTCAGCGTCGATAGGGTCCCGGATTCTCTCAAACCTGAGCGTCGTGTCGAACCCACTCCATTCATGGTTTCTCGGTCCGAAGGGTGAAAACGAAAAGCTGCTGAAGGAGCTGCTCGGTTCCGCCTTGCAGGCGCATCTGGATTGGCGGCGAAGCTATCATCCCGAAGACCTCTCGCCCATTGCGCCCGGGGAGTGGTCGAGTCCAACCGCCACCAGGCACGGCGCGGAGCTGAGAGCACAGTTCGCGGTACTTCTTCAGCAACTTCGTGGCAGCGTTCCGTTCTTCAGCGGACGCTACAATGGTCACATGCTCTCCGAACAGACGATCGCCGCCCAAGCAGCTTATTTCGCGGCGATGCTGTACAACCCGAACAATGTCTCCGGCGAAGTCGCGCCCGTCACGACACGGCTCGAGGGAGAGGTCGCCGAACAGCTGGCTCGGATGATCGGCTATGATCCGCTGCGTTGCTGGGGACACCTCACTTCCGGCGGCACGATCGCGAACTTCGAGGCGCTCTGGATAGCGCGCAACATTCACTATCATCCGGTGGCAGCTTCCCTGGCAGCGAAAGCGCTGGGCGTCGAAGTGCGGGTTTCGCTGCCTGATGGCTCCGTCGCCATGCTCAGCGAGCTCGACCTGTGGCAGTTGCTGAACATCCGACCAAGCTGCTCTCTGGATCTGTGGGAAAAACTCTGGGTCGCGGCCCCGAGGCCCGCCGTGGAGAGCGCCCTGAGATCCCACTCGCTCGCGACTCTTGGGTATCAGGATTACAGCAGGCAGCTCGTGGCCGAGTTCGGCGATCCACTGCGGGCCGGAGTCGTGCTCGCCGCCGGCACGGCTCACTATTCCTGGGCGAAGATCGTTGCCGCGCTGGGAGTGGGGTCGAATCAGCTGGTATTCGTGCAGGTAGGTGCGGAGTGCAGAATGGACCCCGATGCATTGTGGCATGAGATCGACTCGCTCACGAGAAAGCGGATTCCGATCATGGCGTGCGTGAGCACGTGCGGCACGACTGAGGAAGGCGCCGTGGATGATCTGCAGCGCATTCTAGAAGTGAGGGCCCGCGCTGAGCGGGAGCTGGGCGTCACGTTCCACGTCCATTCCGATGCATGCTACGGCGGCTATGCGTCGTCGCTGACGCGGGCGCCCGATGGTGCGCGTCACACCGCAGCGGAAATTCGCGAGCTGTGTGGCGGAACGCACTGGCCATCGGATCAATGGGTGCGATCGCTTTGCGCTCTGGAGGGCGCGGATTCCGTAAGCATCGATCCCCACAAGCTGGGGTACATCCCCTATCCTGCCGGGGCGTTCCTTCTAAAGGACAGGCGGGGTCGCGAGCTGGTCGCAACCGATCCGCCGTACCTTTCGGTTGCGATCTCTCAGGACAACGGCGATCAGCCCGTCATTGGCCGTTTCATATTCGAGGGTTCCAAGCCTGGCGCATCCGCGGCCGCGACCTGGCTCAGTCACAAGACGATCCCGTTGAACAGCGCGGGCCACGGAAGGATCATCGCGTCTACGCTGAAGGGGGCGCGAGACCTCCACGCGCTCCTGGGCTCAGCCGATTTCAGCCCATTTCGCGTCGTTCGGCTTCCAGAGCCCGACCTCAACATCGTCTGCTTTCTTCTGGACCATCCCTCACTCACTACTCTGAGCGCGCTCAATGCTCTGAACGAGATGATCTACAGGAAGCTCAGTCCGAACGCGGCGATGTCCGCCCCCTATATGATCACGCGAACGAGGCTCACGTCCCCGGCGTATGATGGAGCCATCAGACCGATCTTGTCATCGCTAGGCAAGGACGGAGAATTGTACCAGGAAGGCATTGCCGCGGGCCTGACGGTCCTGCGCGCCACCGTGATGAATCCGTTCTCCGTCGAGGCAAAACCCGACTATCTACTTGGGCTGACGGACGCACTGCGTTGCGCTGCGATGGATGTTCTGACGGAATCCTTCGGCAGCCCGCAGCAGCTAGTCCGCGAGCAGTCCGATCTTCAGTGCGAAGTCGACGTAATCGCTTCGGTGCGCTAGGCCAAGTTTCTCGTTGATCCGCTGCTTGTAGGTATCGACGGTCTTGGGACTGATGAACAACTTCTCCCCGATCTCGGGCGCGCTGTACCCACGCGCGACCAACTTGAGGACGTTCTGCTCTCGCTCCGTGAGCTTTTCGAACTTGGTTCGCTCGTCTGCGTGCTGCGCCTTTCGCTGGATTCGCAGCGCCAGGGCCCGCGCCGCGGAGGGTTGCATGTAGACATCGCCGTGGGCGACGGCGCGGACGGCGTCGATGAGCTCGCGGTCGGCGGCGCTCTTGACCAGGTATCCGCTGGCACCTGCTTCCAGCAGGGGGACGAGGTACGCATCCTCGGCGTGCATGGTGAGGATCAGCACTTTTCCGCGCGTACTCTTTGCGACCAGCTCCTTCGTCGCTTCCGCGCCGTCCATCTCCCCCATAGAGAGGTCCATCACGATCACATCGGGATCGAGTCTCTCCGAGAGAGAGATCGCATCCTTGCCGGTGGATCCCTCGCCGATCACCTGGATGTCCTTTGCGCTGCCGAGTACGGCCTTCAGACCGGCACGCACTACTGCGTGGTCGTCGACGAGAACTACGCTGATCAACCCATCTCTCAAGCTGCCTCCGTGTCCATTCCCACCCACGCTCTGATGCGCGTTCCGCTATTGAGCGCCGTATCAATATGCAACTCGCCGCCGGCAAGTGAGAGCCGCTCGCGCATTGCGGCAAAGCCCGAGTCCCCCCGCTTCTTCTCGAGCGGTCCCTCGAATCCACAACCATCGTCGCTGACTTCGAGCTCCATGTAGCCGGGACGGGCGCGCAGCGAGACCGTGGCGTGGCCGGCGTCCGCATGCCTCTCGATGTTGCGCAGCGCTTCCTGCGCGACACGGTAGAACGTCGCCGAGAGAGCGGCGGGAATCACGACCCCGGTAATATCGACGTTGACCCGCACATCCACGAGCGAACGCTGCTGCGTCGCGTCACCCAGTGCTTCAAGGGCTGTCGGCAGGCCCAGATCGGTTGCGACACGCGGATGCAGCGAGCGGGAGACGTTGCGGATCTCCTCGAGAGCGGTGCGCAAAAGCTCCCGCACGCCCACAAGTCGGGACGACGCGGCGTGCGCTCCAATCTCGTGCGCGGCCGCGGCAACCTGGAAGCTCGCGGCCGCGAGCGTCTGGCCGACAGAGTCGTGAAGCTCACGGGCAACTTCAGCGCGCTCCCTCTCCTCCGCATAGACGACTTCCGCACCGAGCTTTCGCATCCGCTCGCGGCCAGCCGCGAGATTGTCGAGCATCTCGTTGATCGTGGTCGAAAGCCTGGTAAGCTCGCGGTCGGCAACGATGGATGGCGGGACTCTCTCGGCAAGCCGACCCTCGGAGACGCGCCTCGCAACACGCTCGAGGGCGTTTATCGGGCGGAGTGCGAGCCGCACCAGCGTAAAGTTTACGGCCGCGCCGATGATCAAACCCGCCACGACCACGTAGACGTCGGTCAGCCGCGCGGCCTGGAGACCAGCCGGCGCAAATAGAACGAGGACGGCCACACTCAGGATGATCAGATTCGCGCCGAGCAGCTTGATTTCGAGCGGAATCCCGAGAAGCGCGCGCAGCCAGCGCGGAATCCGCACGATTACCGCACGCGAACCCTTCTGATCGCGTAATGCCGCGGGCATCTTTAGTTCATCCTTCTCGCTCATAGTCTTCGCCTGATATGGGATAGTCCTACCACCAACCCAAGTTAGGGTCCCGACCGGATTGACTCTGTCGTGGGTTGGAGGATTGTTCAGAGGAAAACGACCCCATCTTTGTAAGGGATAGCCCGACAAGCATGCCTGATCGGATAACGCACGATGTCCTGGCAGAGATAGTAGAAATCGCGTCCGATGCGGTGATCTGCATGGACGCTTTTCAGCGCATCACGTTCTTCAACAAAGGCGCTGAGGCCATCTTTGGCTGGAAATCGCAAGAGATCATCGGCCAGCGGATCGAGACGTTGATTCCGGAGCGATACCGGACCCATCACGCGACTCAGGTCGCGGAGTTTGGCCGCTCCAAAGTGAGGGCGAGGCGAATGGGCGAGCGGCGGGAGATCGCCGGGGTCAGAAAAAACGGCGTGGAGTTTCCCGCGGAAGCCGCAATCTCACAGGTCCATCAGGGCGACGATGTCATCTACGCCGTGGTGCTCCGTGACGTGACCGTTCGAAAGCGCTTCGAGCAGAGGCTGCAGTTCCTGGCGGAGGCCGGCGAGAAGCTGGCGTCGTCTTTCGGATCGTCGGAAACGTTGAGTCAGGTGGCCCGGCTGGCGGTTCCCGTCATCGCTGATGGATGCATTCTCGAGAACAGAGTCGGCAACGGTTACCGGGCTGGAGCGACCGCACACGTGGATCCGGCCATCGAAGAAATCCTCGATGAGATCGGCCTGGCGGGAGCGCGCATTCCGCCCAAGAATCATCCGCTCACGGAGATTCTCAGCAAGCAATCACCCGTGTTGCTGCAGTCCAGCGCCGCGTCCCGTCTCCTGGAAGCGAGCGCCAACCCCGCCTATCTGAAGGCGGTGAAGGCGATGAATCCCGCGAGCGCCGCCTTTCTCCCACTCGTGGCGCGCGAGCAGCTGATCGGCGCGTTGACGCTTTTTCGGACGAAGGGCAGCTTCGACGGCGACGATCTCGCATTCGCCGAGGATCTCGCGCGACTTGCGGCGTTGGCCCTCGACAATGCCCGGCTGCACGACACGGTCCGCGCGAGCCTGCGTGCCCGCGACGAGATGGTGGGCGTCGTCTCGCACGACCTGAGGAACCCGGTCGCCGCGGTGAAGATGTTGAGCCGCACGCTGCTCCGAGCTCCGGAGAACGGCACGGCGGAAGCGCGCGAGAGCATCGAGCTGATATCCCAGGCTGCCGAGCAGATGGACGCGCTCATCAGGGATCTGCTCGATGTGAACCGTCTCGATGCGGGCAAACTCACGATCTCGCCTGTGCCTGTGGATCCATCCGTCCTCCTCACGGATTCGCTGCAGACTCTGCGACCCCTGGTCGACGAAAAGGGGATCAAACTCGACCTTCAGATTGAAGCCGCTCTGCCGAAGGTCATGGCGGATCCCGAGCGGATTCAGCAAGCGCTGTCGAATCTCGTGGGGAACGCGATAAAATTCTCTCTCGCGGGCTCGAAGATCGCAGTCGTTGCGCGGAGAGACTCCGACGGGGTGATCATCTCGGTCGTCGACAACGGCAAGGGAATCACCCCCGAGCACCTGCCAAGAGTGTTCGATCGCTACTGGCAGTCGTTACGCACGGACCGGCAGGGCGCGGGCCTGGGGCTGGCGATCGCGAAGGGCATCGTCGAGACGCACGGCGGCAGGATCTGGATCGAGAGCAAGCCATGCGAGGGCACAACGGTTTCTTTCACGCTGCCGTCGGCGTGAGCGATTCAACGTGGTCCGAATGGCGACCTGCCGGATCCAGCTCCCTGCTCCGGCAAGTCGGGGATCAGGTGTAAGCGATCTTTGCGGGCTGGCCGCGTCTGGCGCTTCTGAACGCCCACACCGCCAGGCCTGCCGCGCCAATAGCCGCGTATCCCGATAGAGACCGCGGAACGCTCCACGCGCCGATCTGTACCGGCAGATCGAGCACGAAACGCCACGCCTGCATGAGAGCCACGAAAGCGAAAATAATCGCCGAGGTGATGCAATAGTTCCTGTTCATTTTCTCTCCATCGTCAAGGTTCATTTCGTTGCCGTGGTTTCACCTTCGCTTCTCTGCCGCGCACATCGCTGACGGCAATGCGAAACAGCGTCTGCCTGAATGGGACCGGATCAGTTTCGGTTAGTGCACCAGGCACAATCTTGCTCACCAGCTCGGCCGCCTTCGTCCACAGCTCCTCGGCGTGCGGGCTGCCGCGCGGGTGCATGATCCAGAAGCTTCCGTGAATCACGATGCTCCTCCAGTCGAAGAGGTCAGTGACCTCATCCACCTCGAATGCCACCCATCGGTTGTGTCTGAGAGCGGTGATCTTGTCTCCCTCCGAAGTTCGGCCGTACAGCCATCCCCGTTCGTAGATGTAATGAATTGGCTGGATGTCGACCCTGTCGTGAAGAGAGAAGGCGAGGCGGCCCACCCGGTTGCGCAGCAGCATCGCCTCGGTTTCGTCGCGCGACAGCTCGCGGAATGTCACATCTCCGGCCCGTGCCGCGAACATCTGCTCCGCTTCGGGCCCATCCTTCGGTGGATGTGTCTCTCTCGAGGTGGTCCCGGCCCCTGATCCATTCGCGGTTGACATGTCAAGCTCCCGCCAGAGTTTTTTCACTGGAGCGATCACCAGCGTTGGCATTCTCGACGGGCCGCCTCGGATGGAAGACGAGAAGCGAGCTCGTCGACTTCCTGGTTACCTCGTCGGCGACGGTGCCGAACACGAAACGACTCATTCCGCCGCTCCCGCTCGTAGCGAGTGCGATGATATCAGCTCTCGACCGCGCCGAATAGTCCAGGATAGCGGTTGCAATGTCGTCGCTCAGGACGACATCCTTGCTCACCGTGAGCCCTTCCGCGGTCAGGTAGCCCGCGACGCGCGCGAGGTAGGCATCGGCAGTGGCGATGTTGTCTTCCCACCAGGGCATTCCGGGCTGCATGATCTCTTCTTGCGAGTAGGTCACCGGTGTGAGAACCTGGAGCAGACTTACCGTTGAATTCAGCCGCGAAGCGAGTGCAGCCACCTCGGGCAGTATCTGCTCGGCCAGTGCCGAGCCGTCGAGCGGAACGACTATGCGGCTGAACGTCTGGTCCGTAGTCGCGCCAATGAACGAAACGGGCGGCCTGACCACCAGCACCGGGATGTTTGTGCGGCGAATGAGGTAATCCGTGACGCTGCCAAGCGTGAACCGCTTCACTCCGCCGCGACCGTGGCTCGACATCACTATCAGATCGACGTTGAACTTGTTGGCATAATCGCGGAGTGTGGGTCCCACTGGCCCGTCCTCTAGCGCGGTCATGACACGGATCTCGCCCAGCGCCCGGCACTCGGTTCCGAGCGCCTCCAACTTACGCAGGCGGGCGATGCGCTCATCCAGCAGCATCTGCTCGTTCAGCACTACCGGCGTCTGGGCGATGGTCTCGATGATGAGCGGCGCCGTCTCTACTCGAACGAGCCGGAGATCCGCGTCGAAGCGCTGGGCCAGCTTTACAGCCACCGATATCGCTGCTCTCTCACTGTCCGAGCCTTCGGTTGGCGCCATTATTACTTTGTACATTGTCCCTCCCTGTTCTGCCGCCGCTTTCGTGTATGTCACGACCAGCTGGCGCGCAAAGCGTTCATGATTACCGCGACGTCGATCGCTTCCTGAAGAAGCGCACCTTGCGTCGGTGGAATGAATCCGTAGGCAGCGAAGATCATCGCGACGCCGCTCAACACGAGCCCCGTTACAATGCTCTGACGCGCCAGCCGCATTGTTCTTCTGCTTATTGCTATTGCTTCGCCTACCTTCGACAAATCATCGACCAAAACGACCACGTCGGCCGCCTCCGACGTGATGCCGCCCCCATGTCCCGCCAGAGCAACTCCAACGTCGGCGGCCGACAAGGCGGGCGCATCGTTGGTCCCGTCGCCAACCATGAGCACGACCTCGCCGCGGGCGCGGAAGCGAGAGACCATCGTGGCCTTGTCGGCGGGCATCAATTCCCCGTGAACCTCCTTTATTCCCGCGGCGAGCCCAACGGCTCTCGCGTTTGCCGCCCGATCGCCGGACAGCAGGACTGTGCGGGAGAGTCCCAGCTTCCGGAGCGCGGCGAGGAATTCTTTCAACTCAGGTCTGAGCGAATCTGCGTACTCTATGATCCCAGCCGGTTTTCCGGCGAGGAGGATGTATGCGCGCAAGCCGGCATCACCATCTTCGGCAGCGTCGAACGCATCGAGAGAGACAGTGGCGTGTCGGGCAACGAAGGCGCGGCTTCCGACCACGACTTCGGTATCGCCGACCATGCCAGTCAGCCCCTCTCCGGGTGACTCGCGGTGCCGTTTGGCCTGTGGCGGGCGTCCGTATCTCTTCTCCTCCTCTTCCACCACGACTCGCGCGAGCAGATGACTCGACCCCTGCTCGACCGCAGCGGCATTGCGAAGGACTTCCCGCTCCGTGAATCCAGGCAGTGCGACGACGCTCTTTACGGATGGCTTGCCGATCGTGAGCGTACCCGTCTTGTCGAATACGGCCAGGGTCGCGTCACTCAGCATCTCGAGTGCAGCACCATGGCGCACGATTATCTTTTGTCTCGCCGCGCGATTGATGCCGCCGATGATCGCTACGGGCGTCGCGAGAATCAGGGGGCACGGCGTCGCCACGACCAGGACCGACAGCACACTGTCCCAGTTCCGCGTCAAGAAGAATGTCACGACACAAACCGCTAGGGTCGCTGGCGTGAACCAGACCGCATAGCGGTTGGCGAGCCGTTGCAGGGGTGACTTCGACGCCTGCGCCTCTCGAACGAGCTCCACAATCCTTGAGTACTGACTCTCGGCAGCCCGAGCGGAGGCACGAACACTCAGTACTCCGTGCGCGTTGAGCGACCCGCTCATCACCGCGATCCCCTGATGAGCGGGAACCGGAATCGCCTCTCCCGTAAGCTGCGATGCATCTATCTCGGAGACTCCACTGACGACGATTCCATCGCACGGGAGCATCTCGCCCGGCCGCACGAGGAAGACATCGCCGACCTTCAGCTTGCCGACGGGTACATCGACCAGCCCGCGAGTTCCGGTGATGAGGTGCGCGATTCGAGGGGCGGCCTTCTCCAGTTCTCTAACAGCAGCGGATGCGCGCCGCTCGGCGAATCTTTCGAGAGCTTCGCCACCGGTTTGCATGAGCACGATCACGAGACCAGCCAGCGGCTGGCCGATGATGGCGGCAGTGACGATGGAGAGAGATGCGACCAGGTCCGTCGCGAAGTTGCCGTGACGCGCCGCGCGAAGGGTGCGCCATACTACGGGGAAGCCTGCCCCGATGAGCGCGATCGTCCAGAGTGCGTGCGCAAATAGCGGAAGATGGAAGATCAGCTGGTCGACGCTGCCGAGAAGAATTCCGGCGATTGCGAACAATGGTGAGGAGGGAAGGATTGAAGGTTTCTTCGCGGCGTTGCCCTCCGCTCTCCGTCGCCCTCTGGACTGCGCATCGCCCGAGGGCCGCGGGTTGGTCGGTACGAGATCGCGAAGAGGCGCGAACATTGTCAGTGCACCTCTTTCACGGTTTCGAGCAAGAGCAGGGTTTGTCCGTCGTCACTCACGATGGACAATGCCGTATCCCTGTCCTGATAATCGGACAGTATTTCGATTGATTTGATGTTCGATATGCCGCGTACCAGGTGCGGACCATCTGCATGCAGACTCCCGAACATCAGCTGGACGCGCTTGCTCGGAGAGTCAAAGACGGCACCGATAAAGCGATAGCCCGTCATCTCGACTTGTGCGCCAAGCGCTGGATCATCGACCTCGAGGCGTCCGCGGCGGCCGGCATTCTTGCGGGAGAAATCATCGAGCTTCTGCGCCCAGTCCGTGTGCACCTGCCGGGCCTCACTCTCCGGCTGCGGCTGATCAAAGCGCTGGAACGCGGCGGCGGCGGGAAGAGCGAGCACGGAACGCCTTGCGCCTCGAACGAGCTTCGCAAGCGTCTCGCCTCCGAGCATTCGACCCAGGAATCCGCGGCCGTGCGTTCCAGCGACGATCAGGTCCGCGTCAAGTTCTTCAGCGCACGCGAGAAGTGATGGACCGGGCTTTCCATAGAGGATCTTCTGATGCATCCGGCACTTCGTGCCGTGGTCCAGCCAGCCCATGACGCGGGTGAGCTGCGCCCCGATGTTTGCCTCGTGCTCTCTGAACCAGTGCTCAGGGATGTAGTCCTTTCGCTCCCATGGAACCACGTGCACAAGCGTCACAGTGGCGCCCGGGGCCGCAATATCGAGCGCGAGCCGCGCTGCTTCGATGCTCGACTCGCTGAAATCCATGGCGACCGCTATGCGGCTGGGAAGCGCTCGCAGCTTGCTGTCGACAGCGAGAACGGGTGTCTGGCTTACTCGCATCAGACGGAGGGCGGTCTCGTTTCCGAAAAACTTCGCCATGGCGCTGTGACCGCCGAGACCGACCACGACCATTCGGACGCGTGATTCCTTCGCCAATTCGGCAATCACCATAGCGGGATCTCCAGATCTCACTTCAACGCTCCAGTCATTTCCTCCGAGCCGATCAAGCTGCGCTTTTACCTTGCTCTGCGCCTCCTGCTGCTGCCCGCGCTCATACTCCATCACCAGCGAGCGGTCGACCGTGCCCCACGGAATCGGAGCGTGTGCTACCACCGTGAGAACCTTGAATTCACGTTGGCCGCCGAGCGGCAGCAGGCGCGCAAGCGCGATCGCCGCGTCTGATTGAGGGGTTCCGTCGGTAGCGATCAGCAGCCCCGTTGGCCGAGGAAGCGGGCGCTCCGGCTCGGTACTCAGTTTCGTTTCAGCTGTTACACTAGGCACAATATCCTCCTTCGATCAGCCAGTAACGACTTGCGCCGCCGCCGGCCCAATGACGCGCAGCATGTCTATCACACCACGCGAGCCCTTGATGCTGCGAAGGCGGCGGACGGCATCCTCGCGACTCCTTCTGGAGCTCGCGACACCTTCGAGCCGGAGCCATCCGTGCTCGGCGACAACCTTGATCCCCGGATCGGCGACGCGTGGCGACAGCCCCAGCTGTCTTACCGCTTCGCGCGCGATCTCCGAGGGCGTCGGCTGCGGCTGCAGCGGATAGGAGGTTTCCAGCTCCTGCACCACGGCCCGCACATTCCGTACGCCGAGGACTGCCGCTTCCACCGCACTCCGCTGGGCGGAATCCTCCGTGGTCCCGGTCAACACGACCACCCCGTCAAACACGTCGACATGAACCCGGGATCCGGCGGAGAGGGCGACGTCTCCCAGCGCCCTTTCAACCTGTTCGGCGACCGCTGCATCCAAATCGGGTTCCCCGATATCGGCGGTCACCTTGCCCGATCTGGAAAAGACCCTGGTTCCTCCAGTCGGTCGCGAAGCGCGACCAGAGATCTCGGCGACGCGAACACGAAAGAGTTGATCGCGGAATGGCACGGGGTCCGAGTCGGTGAGCGCGGACGGCACGAGCTGGCGAATAAGCGACGCCGCCTTCGTGTAGACGCGTCGATCCGATGGCGTGGTGCCAGGCCCAATCAGATAGAGCGGGCCGCTGGCGACCACACTCCGCCATTCAAAGAGCTCAGTGTGTTCGTCGACTTCGAACGCAACGCGGCGGTTCCGAAGTATCTCCTCGAGCTTCCCCGCAGCGGCGGTTCGCCCATAGATCCAGCCGCTCGCGTAAGCGTAGTGGATCGGTACGATCCTCACGCTATCGTGCAACGAAAAAGCGATTCGTCCCACGCTGTTGCGGGCGAGAATCGCTTCACATGCCTTCCTGCCGAGCACGCTGAGGAGAGGTGCATCGTCTGCGGTTGGAGGACAATTCAGAACTGCAGTGCTATCAAGCATGGTAAGTCTCTCCCGCGAAGAACAGATTTCGTTGGTGTTGCACCTGCGTGACGCCGCGCTGTTCCTCAGTCACGGCGCCACACAGACTCGGTCAAAAGGCCACAACGCCCTCGACCATGAATCCCTTGAACTTTCCGCCGTTCCGAATGTCGGTCGTCGGGAAGTCGAGGTACTTCTGGTTCACGTACTCGATCTTGGTGAGCAGGTTCGGGGTGAGGAACCATCCACCGCCGACTTGCGTGCGGTTGACCGTCACATCAGGCGTGCCGACGGTCAGCTGTCCCTTCACCGTG
>CAAGKR010397766.1_pt1 | contig 26500 bp, 16 predicted proteins | sample 2556971 | NCBI WGS metagenome assembly CAAGKR01 (sample SAMEA5207829, study PRJEB30636) | soil metagenome | biome: forest; feature: boreal; material: soil | place: USA | collected 2011-09 | depth 1 m | reverse complement strand
TAGTCCCCGTGGGAGCTGGCGAGTGTTGTTGATTCGGATGAACTGATCCCTTTGGAGTTCGACCGTATCCGCGACGAAAGCAGACACTGGAACCGAGAAGTTCTGGTTCTTAGCGTTGCGAAGCGCCAGCGCTCTCTGCTGACCGTCGACGATCCAGCCTGGGCGGTGCTGCTCAGGTGGGGGAATCTCGATCTTTATAGTCCCTGCGGTCGCGGTTTCGTCTTTCGGTCCGCGACTCTCTTCAAATTTGACCGACTCGGCTCGTAAAGCAATGATGAGTGCGTTCGGAAAGAGTGGACGCTCATCGTCGAGATAGGCCGTGATCTCCGCTACGTGGTTGCGAACCTCCGGTCGTTGATAGCCAATTAGCTCCCCCGTCTCGTCTCGCGCGATGCGTGAGAGTTCGGCGATCTGAAAGATCTCACTCGCACGAAGAGTGAACAAATACAAGGGTGATTCGGGCACGTGGTCGATCCGTAGTGCTCGACGAGAGATCTCCTTCCTCATATCGCGTTGGCCCTGTCGAACAGACCGGCGAATCGTTGCTGCTCGCACGCAAGTCCTTGAGTCCGCAAGCGACGGAGGAGGTCGGTCCGCGAGACGCGCCTTTCCTTGTGCGTCGCTCGGATAATAAATGAGACGATCTCGGCATCGGTCATTCGACGTCGCAGCCGAGGGCGGTTCGAGCCCGAACGAAGCGCACTAAGCGATTCCACGATGGCCGGCGTCGCCCATCCGTGCGTGGCGGATGTAGCGACTAGATGTCGCGCGATGCGTACGTTGAGGCTCAGGCGGGAGCCGCCCAGAGCGGATTGCAGGCCGGCGTCCACCGGAAGTAAGTTGTCGTCGAGGCCTGGACATTTCTTAGTCCCCGCCGAGATCATCAGCAGCCTGCCACCGCCTCGCAGTTGAGCGCGAGCTGCCACCAGATCGTCGTGCAGCGCCTGTACGTATGGCTCGGACAAGGCCACGAGGAGAGTGGCCCCCGGATCTGAGGCAACTACATCGCAAAGAGTCCGAGTCGGGCGGTGCCCGAGGTTAGCTCTTGTGATTGATGCCCACCATTCCCGACGTACGAGATCGCGCTGCTCCTTGCGACCACCGGCCAGAACCGAATCGGGGCCTAGCGAGAATGTTGCGGAGTACGGCTTCAACTGCTGGCTCGGACGCACCAGACCATATCCAGCTGAGGCGACCCATAGCTGGAGCGGTTGACCTTGGGACAGGAGCGATCGGGCGACATGCCAGTGGTCACCTGCGTACATGTCGCTGGCTGACAGAAGGGGAGCACGCTCGGCGCGGAGCCGACCAACCCACTCCCGCCCGCGAGCTCGAGGGTCGCTAACGCTGATCGAGCCAAGGCAGAGCCGAGGCGGCGTAGGAAGCCTCTTTCGGCGAGTGCAACTGACGACAACATGGAGTTTGGGACAATTAACGAGGGAGTCCGCATTGCCTGAGAGGGTAATTTCGGGCTCCATCCGCGCATAGTCTTGCAAAAATTACCCCGTTGTGCAACCCTTGTCGGGGATGAAACTGCCCAACGAACCGGGCTATGGAGCTCTGCGATTTACATGAAAGCCGTCGCTGTCGTTTCTGGCGGCCTCGATTCGGTAACGCTGGCGCATTCCTTGGCGCAAGAGGCGGATCACCTCCACTTGATCTCCTTCGACTACGGGCAGAAGCACAAGAGAGAACTCGAATTTGCCAAGCGTGCCGCAGATCGCCTCGACGCTGTCTGGACGCTGATCGATCTGAGTGCAGCCGGCTTAGGCACCCTTCTCGGCGGCTCCGCATTGACCGATCCGGAAGTTGCGGTTCCGGATGGGCATTATGCCGCGGAAAACATGAAGGTTACGATCGTTCCAAACCGAAACGCGATCATGCTGGCAATCGCCTGCGCTGCTGCGGAATCGGACGGGGCCGGAATCGTGGGTCTAGCCGTCCATGCCGGTGATCACTTCATTTACCCAGATTGTCGACCCGAGTTTGTAGCGGCCTTTGAGGAGATGGAGCGCCTCGCTATGGCCCGACCTGACCTTCGCATAGCAGCCCCATTTCTTACCAAGACCAAGGCCGAAATCGTCCAGCTGGGCGCCAGGCTTGGCGTGCCCTTTGAGCAGACGTGGTCGTGCTATAAGGGTGGAGACCTGCACTGCGGTACCTGCGGAACCTGCGTCGAGCGTCGCGAGGCTTTCCAGCTGGCCGGGGTGGAGGATCCCACCTCGTATCGGCGGTCGCCGGCCGGAGCACAGGCCGGTGGGTAGCTACACACTCAAGAAGCGCTTTACGTTTGAGGCGGCGCACTTTCTTCCAGAGCACAATGGAAAATGCCGCAGGCTCCATGGCCATTCATGGGTTGGATGGGTCGAGGTTTGCGGTGAGTCCCTGCACGCAACTGGCCCTCAGGCTGGGATGGTCATGGACTATGCCTGCATCTCGGACGCCATCAGACCGATGGTCGACGACTATCTCGACCACAACTGCCTGAACGAAACCTTGCCGATCCAATCACCGACATCGGAGGCGATCGCGGCATGGGTTTTCCAGCACCTCAAGACAAAGGGGTTGCCACTAAGCGCGGTCACGATCGAGGAGACGTGCACCAGTGTCTGCACATACCGCGAGTAGGCCTGCCGCGACGACCGCATCGGAGCGTGGAAGCCTCACTGTCTCGGAGATTTTTGGGCCCACCTTTCAGGGGGAAGGACCCTCAATCGGCCTCCGATGCAGCTTTCTCCGCCTTGGAGCCTGCAACCTCCATTGCCGGTGGTGTGACACCCCCTACACCTGGGACTGGACTGGGCGCAACGGTCGAGCGTATGACCCGCGCGTCGAATTGAGGCGAATGAGCGTCGATGCCACTTGGCAATCGCTGCAAGCGAAAGGTGCCGACGCCTTGGTTGTATCCGGCGGCGAGCCGATGCTTCAACAGCACCAACTTGTGCCACTGCTCGAGCGCGCCGCTACGGCTGGGTGGTGGGTAGAGATGGAGACAGCTGGAACTATTGCACCCGAGCTCGCACTATTACCTCTGGTTTCGAGATTCAACGTATCGCCCAAGGTTGAGAACTCCGGAAACGACCTTGGCGACCGGTACCAACCAGCGGCCCTAGACGCTCTTCAGTCCTCGGGAAAAGCTGCCTGGAAGTTTGTGGTTGAGAGTCCAGACGATCTCGACGAGATAGCCGAACTCGTCCATCGCCATCGCTTGTCGCCCATTTACGTCATGCCGGAGGGAATTCGTCCGGACGTGATCACCTCACGCAGTCAAGACCTCGCAGAGTCAGTTCTGGCGCGCGGATGGAATCTCACGACGCGACTGCACATCCTCCTATACGGGAACCGGCGTGGTGTCTAGAACGGTCAGCTGGAATGAGGTCTACAAGAGGCTTAGCGAGGCTCCGGCCGGGCGGCTATACGGCATACCCCGCGGAGGATCGATCGTCGCGGGTCTGACGGGCAGAGCAGTCGATGCAATCGATGAGGCTGACTGGCTCGTTGATGACGTGATCGACACGCGTACGACCGCTGAGGACTGGATTTCACATGTGGAAAAGCCGGTATGGGCACTCTTCGATCGCGAGCGGGACGGTCTGGGCGATCGCCAATTGATTCTGCCTTGGGAGGTCGCGCCAAGCGGCAATGCACAGCGCGCTCATCTCGAACGCATCGGCTTGGAGCTCATCGAGACGCTCGGCTACGATCCCAATAGCGAAGGGCTTAGGGATACACCGCGGCGTTGGGCGCGCTGGTGGCAGGATTTCCACGCGTTCGAAGCCGGCAATCAAGCCACGTCATTCGAGGCGGCGTCGTCAGGCAGGTTGGTGACCGTGAGCCGAATCCCAATCTGGTCGATTTGCGAACACCACCTCCTGCCCTTCTCCCTCGAAGTCAGCATCGGATATGTTCCACGGCAGCGACTTCTTGGCTTGTCCAAATTCGCTCGCATTGCCAACGCTGTTGCCCATCGGCTCCAGTTACAAGAGCGGTTGACCAATGACATTGCGCAAGGAGTAGCGGAGCGCACGGGCTCGCCGGACGTTGCCGTCTTGGTGCGCGGCCGACATCAGTGCTTGGAGGCGCGCGGAGTCGGCGTCCCGGCCGTCGCCAGCACGCTTGCTGCGCTTGGCGCATTCGAGAATGATCACGTACTGCGGCACGATTTCTTGGCGTTGGTCGCCCCAGCCCCCATAGCAGACTTCTAGAGCAGGACAGCGCGGTGGTGCAGTCAATTACCGCGGCAGACTTCGCCCGATTGTTCGCGGTACGCGCACGGAACATTTCATGGCTTATTGGCGCTGGGTGCTCTGCTGCAGCGGGCATACCGACGGCTCAGACAATGACCATGGACTTCAAACTGCGCTTGTTCTGCGGTATCACGCAACTACCTCGGCTGGAGATTGATCCTGGGGACCCGCTGTGGGAGGAGCGGATCAACGGCTTCTTTGATGGACGAGAGGGGTTCCCGGTCGCCGGCGATCCGACCGAGTATGCCGTGGCATTTGAGAAGGCGTTCCCAAACCCTCGCGACCGCCGCACGTACATCGAGGACGCTGTGCGAAAAGGAGTTCCCTCGTTCGGACACCGTGTCCTGGCAGCGCTGATCAGTAGTGGTCAAGTGCCGTGCGTATTCACCCCGAACTTCGATCCGCTAATCGAGCGAGCAACCGTTGTCGCGGACGAACTTCAGGCGGTAGAGAAACAAGCCCATTTGACCGTGGCGGCGTTGGACAGCGCGGACCGCGCCGAAAGATGCCTTCGTGAGCAAAGTTGGCCACTGCTCGCAAAACTCCACGGCGACTACCAGTCCGAGCAACTGATGAACGTCCCAGACGAGTTAAGAACCCAGGATGCCCGGATGCGGCGTGTCCTGATCGAGTGTTGCAGGCGCTTCGGGCTGTTGGTGACCGGTTACAGCGGTCGGGACGCATCGGTGATGGAGGCTCTTGCAGAGGTCGTGGCGGCCGGTTCCTTCACCGCTGGTCTGTTTTGGACTCTAAGACCTGGAAGCACTTTGCCCTCTAGGGCGGTCGCGCTTCTTGATGCCGCCGAAAAGGCTGGTGTCGAAGCTCGGATCATCGAAGTCGCGAATTTCGATGAACTCGCTGGCGAGATCGAGCGCCAAGTGCAGTTCCCTGCAGCGCTTGCCGCTCACGTGCGCGCAGCGCGCGCACCTTCGCAGGTCACGCCAGTTGCCCTACCCACCATCGAGGCTGCCAATTTCCCCGTCCTGCGGTGCGCGGCCCTGCCGGTGCTTGCCGTTCCGACCGAGGCGCGACGGCTCACTACCAAATTGCCCATCACAACGGCGGCAGCGCGAACTGCTTTCAAAGAAGCTGGGGTGCGGGCCTCTGTTGCCGCGGTCGGCCAGCAGGTTGCGGCTTTTGGCCGCGATGCCGAGCTATTGGCGGCGCTGTCCGCGTATGGGCCACAGCTGGCTGGTTCGATTGAGCTCAACCCGCAAGCGGACTCATGGGCTTTGGGTCTTCTGTACGAGTCCATCGTCCGTGCCCTGTCGCGGGGCCGGCCGCTTCGCGTGCGATTAAGGTCTCGCGGGCATTTTCTGGTAGTCGCTGAGCCAGGCGCCGAAAGGGTGGAGGAACTCGCTGCTAGGGATCGGGAAGCTCTTGCGATGTTGGCGCGGGCTTATGGAACGCCACTTGTCGGGGTCGTTCCTCAACTCGGCATACCCTTCGCCGAGGCCATCCAAATCCGGCTTGACTACCGGGTCGGCCGATGGTGGTGTGTCTTTGATCCTCATACCATGATCGACCTCCCTCGGACCGAAGCTCCCAATTCGTCCGACCAAGGCGAGGCACACAGATCTTTCGGGCACGCGCCTGATCCTGCCGGCGACTGGCGCCGTGAGCGGTGGGCCAGACGCTACAACCGCGCCTGGGCGGAGATTATCGATGCGTGGGCCAAGATCCTAGCGCCATTTGAGGAGACCCGGCTTCGTGCATTCCGGGTCGACGAAGGAGCTGGAGTTGCGGGGGAGTTCATCGTCGGGAAGACGACCGCCTGGAGCCGACCCGCGTACCGTGTGGCACCTGTCGGAGACAGTGTGCAGCAATGACTTCGCCGTTGAGCACAAGCAAACTCCCGCCGTTTTCCTCTCTCGAGGAACCGCTTTTGGCGTTTGCGAGTGATGACCCCAAAGCTCGCGACACGCATCCGCTTCGGGGTCTTGCGCGGTTTGGACCTTACACGCGTGCTTCGTTCCCCTCCTTTACCTCTACCGTCCGCATTGCTACGGTCGGTCCGGTCTCCGGGCAGCCGAAGGTCAGGGAACTACTTCACAGTCTTCTGACGGAGCACCCACCTCAAGATCGCAAAGACTATGTGCTTCCGTACCCGGGATTCTCGAAACTATTTCGTGCCGGCCTCGAGCTGTGCGCCGATCCCGCCCTACACATCGCGTGGCCGGACGACCTCGGTTCGCTTCCGGCGAGCGGAGCCTCTAGAGCTGACATTGGCGCCGCGGTAGACGCTGTTATCCGTCGCATCAGCACGTTACGCGGCCAGTTTGACCTATTGGCTGTCCACTTCCCGGATGCATGGGCTCCAGTCCTGCGAACACCCAGCTTCGACGCACACGACAGCCTTAAGGTGACGGCGGCCCTGGCCGGCATTCCGACCCAAGTCATCAACGACCGGGCATTTGCCTTCCCATACAGAACAAGCGTTGCTTGGCGTCTGTCTATTGCAATTTACGTCAAGGCTGGTGGCGTGCCATGGAAACTAGCCCCGATCGCCGGGGTGCCTTCGGATTCGGCCTACATCGGGCTCGCATACGCGCTGCGCGGTGACCCTAAGGACGCGCGCTTCGTGACGTGTTGTTCCCAGGTCTTCGACTCAGATGGTGGTGGCATGCAATTCATTGCTTACGAGGCTCGCGATCCGATCGATCCGGACGCGGATGCACGCAGGAATCCCTACTTGAGCCGTGCCGACATGCGCGCCGTCATGACTCGAAGCTTGTTGTTATACAAAGCGAGAAATGGAGGAGACAGGCCACGACGACTGGTGATCCACAAGCAAACCCCTTTTAGGGACGACGAACTCGCTGGGGTGTATGAAGCCTGTGACGGAGTGGACGAGGTCGAGTGCATTGAACTTAACTCGGGCGTGGCTTGGCGCGGAGTGTGGCTGGGCCGCCCGCGTCACGCGGGCCAGCGAAGCGAGCCCGATTCATATCCGGTTCATCGTGGGGTTATGGTCCCGACCAGCTCTACATCGGCACTCCTGTGGGCATCGGGCAATGCGCCGGCCGTCGCAGCGAGCGGAGGTTTCTATCAAGGCGGCAAGAGCATTCCGCGACCGTTGCTGCTGACGCGGCATGCTGGACGGGGGCCACTTGAGATAGTCGCGTCAGAAGCTCTGGCTCTTACCAAGATGGATTGGAACAATGACGCCCTGTACGATCCGGTTCCGGTAACGATCCTGTACGCACAGCGGCTATCCCGCTTAATAGCTAATGTCTCAACAGTTCCACCGAGGGAGTACCCGTACAGACTGTTCATGTGACATGTGGCGCCGCCCTCGCGAGGTTGAACGGTATAGTCGGTTTCGCGCAGCAATACGAAGATTCACCTCGCCTTGACTAGCGACCGGAGCAAACCCGAACTCCCACGCGTACCACACTCGACTGTAAGCCGGCCACGCCGAGCTGAACTAATCGCATCTGTGGCGGCATGTTTCGCGCTACCCGTGACAACAACCATTACGTCCACGCTCGACGCCAGATCCATTAGCGGCCGAGTCGCAACGTGATCGTCGTTCAGGGTGACCTTGATATCAGGCACGAGACGCCTCAGGATGCTCGCGGCGCGCCGAGCCGCGCCGGGCATAAGGGAATAGATCCCAACGGTGCGATTTCGCAGCCACTGGAATGCTTCGGACTCTTCTGCTCGAATCCTGTTGGGTCGAGTTAGACCTTCCGGCAACAAGATCCCCAAGGTGTCGCCAATCTCCGAAAGAGTTGCCTGCATTACGGTGTCGAGGACGTTGCTAACGGGAATCAATAACGCAAGAGTTTCGGAAACAACCTGCATCCTCAGATTCGTTTGCTCTGGTGGACAGGGCATATCGCTCAGGATTTGAAGAATTTCAACGATCCATTCGCAAACGTACGGGCTGTGGTTGGCCTGAAATGCTGCTCGGACCGCAGCCAACACCTCGGCGTAGAGGCGTGGGGATAGCGCCGATTCGAGGATGGATTCAACGAGGACCTCGAAGCTCAACCTTTCAGCCTCCGACAGATGGCCTGCAATCGATAGCAGCAGAAGCAGATAACTGGCGAGTTCAACGCTGTCCTGTTCTGCCGGTACGATCGGATGAGCCCTCAGGAGGTGACCTGCCGAAGCACGAAGGCTTGCTGACGCCGCTTCGTCCAGTGCCGTGACGAGACTGACGAGCTCGGCGAGCGGGGCAGGCTTCCACTCCTCGACACCCACACGAGCGAACTCAGTGGCCTCTGCCCATCGTGGCTCAGCGATAAGTCGACGAAGCCATTCAATCCAGTCTCTCGGTGCTTGCCTTTCCTCATGCATCAAGAGTGCTTCCACCCGCCGCCGCGCAGCTTGATAGGGCGCGCTATTCGCCAGTCGGGCCCGGTCGCTCTCTGGCAAGCCGCTGTACAGGGTGTCGGCGACGCCTGCCGCCTCTAGAGTGCCGACCTGGTCGGCTGCGATCAAGGCGAGTCGCACAGTTGCAAGTGACCGCTCGAGTTGGGCAAGAGTCGACAGCGCACCAACCGGATCGCCCCCCAGGAAAAACTCGGTAGCGTCCGCGAGACTCGGCTGCGGTTTCGGGGCTATGACCGGTGGGAGTCGGTCCGCGACACGATTCAGCAGGCGATCAAAATTCGCGACGGCATCCGGGAAAGCCGTCTCCACCCAAACCCGCAGGCGACTTAGCCTTTCCGACTGGAGCGGCTCTCGAGCAATGCCGGCCAAAGCCAGCACGATGGCACTGCCAAGGGAATCTGGATCTGGCGCGGCAGTCCATGCTTCGCCAAACCTGGGCGCCACTGCATGAAACCGTCGCTCAAGGTCATCGGTCGCTCCCGCTTCGAAGGCGCTTCGTAAGTGGACTTCATAGACTGCGTTCAAGACCGCCAGGGTTACGCCTGGGGGGCGTCGTATCTCGAGGAGTTGAGCGATGTCCCGATGGTCGAGGATGGCCTGAAAGCGATCAAAAGCGCGCAGCAGACGAATGCGCAGAAACAGAATGTTGCTGGCTGAGAGCGATTCAAATCGTTCCAGTTCAGTAATGAGTCGAACTGCAAGTTCCTCATCACGGCCGGCTAGGCTGTGGTCAAGGTCGTCTAACACTTGGCTTACTGGACGCTGTAAGTCGAGGGAAGCGAGTGGCCGACGATCCAGCAGTTCGCAAATGCGCAGCAATGCTTGTCGGACAGACTCTTTCGCCGGTCGTGACTCAACGCCATGCTGGGGTAGGACTGCGAATCGGATTACGTGGCCGTCCACAAGCGCGCTGATGTCCCTGTCGAAGCTATCTGTCATGTCAAGTTGACCGTGCGCTCGATCGATGTCGCTGAACGTGGGCCCGACACTCGCCCTGACTAGATCGGTAAGTTCCTGAAGACGCCTGAGGTCCGGTGCGAATCCATACCAACGCGTGCCCTCATCGTGAACGCGGGGGAGGAAAGCGACCGTTGGGTCGTCTGCTAAGAATCGCGACTCCATCAATGCAAGATCTCGGCCGAGTCCGTCAGGTAGGCCGTTCCGATCAAGCGCGTTCCCATCGCCGAAGAAACGACCAAGCAATTCACTGCCCGGGGGCGCTGTCACTACCCGGACGCCCCTCCGTCCTTAAGGAACCGATCTTCAAAGTCCAGGCGAGTACGTGCGATCAGATCGGGATCCTCGATGACTGTTAAGCCTTCCTCATTGTTCGCTAACCCGCTGTACGTGAAATTCATGGAGCCCTCCAGGTAGACGCGACCCGTAAGGAGTCCTTTGTCGTGAATGCGGTCCCTAAGATGCACCGCTACCGACGTGCCTCGATCGCGCGAAGCAATCAGCCGCTGAATTACGAACTGATTACCGGGGAGGTCTCTGGCCACTACATGAACTTGCGTCCCGCGTGATCCAATCGCGGCCAGCGCGTCAGTTAATGAGAGGTAACGGCATCCTTCCGAGGGAAGTAGAGCGAGAAACTCACCACCACGGTTGTCGATGACAGGGACATCACTGATCCATGGCGAAAGTAACCAGAGCGATTCGCTCGGAGCCAGAAGTTCCGCAACGAGAACAGCTTGGAGCACATCGGACACTTGGATTGACGGTCCGATTCCACGCGTGACGATTCGCCGCACCTACGCTATAGCACCTCTTGCAGTTCAACCGTGACTCTGACGCGGGCATCTGCTTGTGACACTTCAGTAACCCGAGGATGTAACTGCAGAAAGTCGAGGTCGACGGGGGTAGCCACGAGATCGGCGAGGATGTCGGCCGCGATTCGGCTCTCGCCCACCGGGGCATCGATCGTGACAAGACCATCCCTAAGCAGTACTTGTCGGACCTCCCGCCCATCGGGGTCCCCCGTCACGTCGACGACGACCGCGGAGTTTGCGACGAGCGGACGAAGCCATTCGGCCATGGGAGGCGCCAGTTCCTGGAAGGGGTTCCATTCCGCAAGCGAGTCGGCTCGGCTTGCCCAACCTCGAGGCCAAAGAATGCTTTGAATCGCGTCGATCCTCCATTGCCGCAGATCCGTCGCATCACGTGGCAGAACTAAGTCGAGCGCTTGGTCGAGGCTGGCGTCATCGCTAGCGAGCACGCACCAAGTACGAATGTCTATTTCGAGACCCACCGTTTCCTCGTTTGCCTGCCACCTCTCGATGAGATGTTGGACGGCGACATCGGTGGCGGATGACGTGCCGGGTCGCAGAATTCGGAGTACGAGTGCAGCCACGACCGGATGCGTGGCTCGAATTCCAGCGGCGCTCAGGGCGGCCCGGATTTCTGCCAGGGCAGCTTGTCTGTGATCGTTCCGCGTAGCTTCTCTGTAAGCCTGCACTGCTGAGCATATGGGGCCGTGGTGCGTAGCCAGGACGGACACTATCCGGCGTAATTCCACATCTACAATTTCGCTCTCGCCCGGAGACATGGCAGACCGGAATAACCTCAGTAAACGTCTGGGGTCACTTGTTATCTGTTGGGCGAGAGCCTCAAGGAAACCACCGCCACCAATGGTCGATTCGATCAGCCATACCTCGCGGCTGCGCAATTCACCATCTTCGCGAAGTCCGGGTTCGACGTCTAGGACGAGATCCTCTGGATTGTGCTCAGGGCTCATCCGCCGCGCAGCTGCCAGCAGCGCCCCACCTACGGTAGACAACCCTCGTGTCTGAACCCAGGAGCGACAGTCCTCGCCCAGGTCTTCCCACAAAATCGGAGCAAGCAATCGAAGGGCCTCGATAACGTCGACCCCGGATACGAGTGCTTGCATACGTTGCTGGAAGCGGTTGAGTCGGCTCCCTGCTGCTGCCTCTTGAGCTGCACCTGGCGACTCGTCTTCTGGGAGTTCATTCAAGTCAGCCCGCTGGAACAGGATATTCATTACTTCAACTAACTCAGCATCTAGGTGGTCTGCGGATTCCTCGAATGCCTCGCGGAGCGAGATGCGTCTGGCCAGTGCAACCCGTAGAAGCAAACCAAGTAGCGCATCGTGGAGCCACCCGGCTTGGAAAACATTGCAGTGTTGTCTCAATGCCGAGTCGGTTAGGACTCGGTGCCGAAACCAAGCCGCTCGCAATGCTCGGTGGGCGGGTCCGTCTTCCTCCGCGTTCATCTGGGGAATAGCGCTGGGCAAGGCAACGTCCACTCGAAGGCCGTCGACATAGTTGATGGTCCCAATCGCGACTCGCTCGGTAGCGCCGCCATGATTCACGACAAACGAGATTCGCTTCTTTGTCTCAGTTCCATTCTTGAAGCGGAGTTCCGCCTCCAGTTCGCTGGCAAATCGGCGCACCTCGACATGTGCTTGTCTTGAGTGGAGGCTGAACCTAAGGGAGTTAACCAGGGCGTCAGCACCTTCACGAACCGGAAGGACCACTGTTAGTGGTTCTCCGACCTCGACCAGCTGCGAAGCCCACTTGAGTCGGCTATTGGAGCTGTCGCTAACTCCATCTGGAACTAGTTCAGTGCGAATCGAGTATGGCCGTACGAGGTTGATTGCATTTACGCCGTGGGCGTCGGACGTAAGTACCCGAGCAATCACGGCGTGTTCGGGGTAGGCGCCGGCCACGTCGCATTCTTCTTCCGTGGAGTCTGTCGCCGCAGATATGGGGATCCAATGCCGATGGTAGGTGTTCGTCGTAGCGAAACGGCGCGACACTCGACCCGGCGAGTACTGAACGATGGCAGGAATCGCCGCCATCGTGTGGACTTCCTCGGTCAGCCACGCGGCTTGCGCTGGGACAAGCACTTCAACCTCGGGCAACTCCAGATCGCTGAAGAGATTCGATGTCGAAAAGTCCGGCAGCGGAACACCCCCACGTCGATCCGTCCCGAGAACCAAACGATCCGACTCCGCAATCGCCCATCCAGATACAAGACGACGCAGCAGTGTCGGTACTGCTTCCAGAAGCACCCCTCGCGGGGAGTGCCAAAACAACTCGGCAGCCTCGTCCTCTGTAATGCCCAGTGCCTGAGCAATCCAGCGAACCAGATCAGCCTGTAGATCCTCGCTCGCCAACAGTTCCTTAAGCACCTTGATGACCACTCGCTGGCGGGTTAAGGACTGTTCGGCGTATGGCCCTTCTGCCGGTGGGCCACTGAGCAATGGCCACATCGCAGCATCGCCTAACTGCGTTCGATTTCTCGCGGCTAGCCAGTCAATCAGTGAGTGCACCGCGTGCATCTTGAGTACGTAGCGGTTCGACACGGGAAGGCTGCGTGGCTGAAGGTGCGGATCGAAAAGCAGATCCCAGCCGAGATACGCGTCCCGGTCTCTGCCGTAATCAGACAACACGACCACGGTCCAAGGACGCATCTCTCGTGGCCGTCCTGCTCGGCCGCGGCGCTGGAGGAACTGAGCAGCCTCGAGGGGTGCTTTGTGTTGCAGAACCGCTCCAACTCGCGAATCGTTGAAGCCCACGTCGAGCGAAGCAGTCGCAACGATCACCTGGGCCTGGCGGTCCACTCCAACGTCTTGCGAGGATGTCCTACTGATCGAAAGCCGCTCTCCGGCCGATAGACGATGGCCAAGCCTAACTGGTAGATCCCACGACTGTCCCGCTACGCGGCGAGCCCGCGACGAATCGTCAGTAGGGTTCCTGAGAGTTGCGAGAGATTCCCTGCCTGGCGTCGCCACCGAACGCCCCCGCGAGTCAAGGCGCTGGCCTTCCGCATCCAGTAAGTCGTAATAGAGTCGATTTGTCACATCGAGGTTGTCGGTGAAGAGGAACATGCGGTTACCGAACAGACCATCGGACAGCGGAGCGGCTACCGGATCGAGGCATCGAGGAAGGAGCATGGCCGTCTGAATGGTGGTCGACAGGGTCGAGGCGCCAGATACCGGATCACTACGCAGCGCTAGGAGATACTCCGCCCCTTCGACAACCATCTCATCAGAGGCGGGTTCAATGTAGGTGACACTATCCTCGTTCAGCCCAACGAGAGATGCGAAGAATCTCGCAGCGTCAGGCAAGGTTGCCGAGAGGCCCACGAATTCAACTGGAGCACCACGCAACCGGTGGTGCCAGCGCCGCAACACCATGCCAGCCTGTGCCCCAGTTGTGCCGGTGTACGTGTGAACTTCGTCTAAGAGCATCAAGTTTGGTGCACGCTCAGCATCGATGCCAAAGACCCGTCCACTTCCAAGGTCCGAGATACTGCGGTTGAGCATTTCAGTTGTTGTGAACACAATGTCAGGCGGTGAAGCCTTCATTTGAAATCGGGTCAGAGCCAGTTCATCGTCACCAATCGTGGTGCCACAGCGAAGACAGGTAAGCACCTCCCGCCTCGCGCTCCGATCTGCCTCCAGCCAGCCGAGCGTGCCGCCGCATATCAGTCCACCGGTTTCATGAGGACACGACATATACGGGCATACAGGCACGCCTCCCTCTCGAGGCCAGAAACTGCGAGCGCGATCCTCATTTAACGAGCCCGCGGAGTAGGGCGTCGCGCCAAAGAACGCGCCCAACCGAAGCTTCCTACGACCCCATCGGGCGAAAATAGGGTCCAACTTCCGGGCCTGTTTGAACGCTTCGGCCAACTGGTCCTTGAGTAGTTCGTTCCTTGGGTACACGGCAAGAACCTTCGTCCACGCCGAGTCGTCTACTCGAATGGCGACATGCGCCAGAGCGGGCAGATAGAAGGCATGCGTCTTTCCGCTGCCAGTTCCGGCACCTACCACGACCGCCCTGCTTCGGCGTCCGTCCAAGTCCGCAAGAATTCGATGCAGGGCTCGCTCCTGAAACGCTGCGAGGGTCAGGCGACTATCACCACCAGTGGCCAGCGCTTCGATCACCTCTCGCTGCCTGTCCGCGCTAGTTCCGGTGATCCCTGTCAACACCGACTCCAGCGACCGACTACGCGCCGGATACGATCGTGCTCGCCGCTGATAGCGAAAGTCGGAAACGAGCGTTGGACCTGTCCGCCACGATGCCGGGCGCTGGCCGCGAGTCCCTTGCAGCAACTGACGCAGTCGCACAAGCAGTCGGATCGTTTCAGCGCTGCGCGTACGCCAGCGCGGCGGCGAGGAACCGGCATCACGAAACAGCAGGCCGGCTCTCTCGAGATCGTCAACTACCTCCCGAGGATCGCCAAGAGGCCCTTGGCGAGCTAACCAAGCATCGGCGATCTCAAGCACTTCGTTTTCACTAAAGCCGCCGTCAACAACGCCCCAGGACAACAGTGGTTCTTCGCGTCGTTCCAGTTCGTCGAGAAGATCCTGCTTAGCCTGGGGCGTCATCTCGTCGACTGCCGAATCCGGAAGCGAGTCTCAAGTGAGTGCTTCTGCAGCCACGCGATAACCTCGGACGTCAGACGAGATGCAGCGGCGCCTTCTGGAGAGGCAGTTTCGACAAGGAAGGTCCGGATCTTGTCGGTAAGGCTGCCTGCGCCGAGATTAGCCCACGCCGCTCGTAGGTCCTCTGCCGCGCTTCGCAGACGCGCTACGTCACCTTTGCCAGGCAGCGCCCTAGATTTGATCAGTTCCACGCTCGCCTGCAACTCGCGGATCTTCTCGCAGTCAGATGCAAAGCTCTGATCCAGGCCCTGAAGCGAGCGTAGGAGTTCGATACTGATTTCAGGGAGGGCTACGTCCTCGGCTGCGAAACGAGCCCATTCAGTCTCCGATGCCAGTTGCAGAGCATCGATTCGACGCTCCACCTCCTGCAGTGTGTCAACGAAGGCGTCACCGGCAACGTAGCTCACATCGTCTTTGACACGGTCACGTTGGTCGCTCAACTGAGTTCGGAGTTTCATCAGTGCGCCTGCCGTACCTATAGGCATCGATCTTCCGGCTGATGTCAACTCGCGGTTAGCTATGGATAACGGTTCAATTCCGACGCAAATCGCGTTTAGTCGCTGTAGCCGTTCTCTGATTCGTCCACCGAGCCGCGCATCTTCGCGAAGCTTTCTGTATTGGACAATCGCCTTTCCTGTGGTCTCGATCCGCTCAACAATGCTCATTGGGCCCGCCCGTCAGCAGAAAGATCTGCCAACTGTTGCATGAGACGACCAATGGCGGCGTCGACCTCAGCTGTATTGACTGCGCCGCCTTCCGGGCCCTTCATAGCCTCTTGGATAGTGCGGTCGATTCCGACCAAAGCTATGTCGGCTCGCTGGAGATAGCTTCGGACCTCACTTAAGCCCGGACGCTCTGCCGCGAGGCGCGCCAGGCGATCTCCAATGGGTAACTTCTCCCACGGGCGAAGATCCTTCCTTACCCCTTCGACTAGCGACCATGGCTGAAGGCTTACTAGGCCACGCCCATCGCTTGCGAACTGTTCGTACCTAACGCCGCTTGGCAACAGCCCCAGAGGCGCTGCGTCTTGCAAAGTCACCTCTAGCGCACTGGCGACCTCACCGAAATCCGACTTTGTTGAAGCCAATGGATCGACCGAGTCGAGCCAACTTCGAAGTTGCTGGTACCGCTCATCGATCGCCGTGGTGATCAGGGAGGCAATTCCCGCAATGTGCTCCCGGAGAGGTGCTGGAAGAGCCGGGTCGGCAGGTGGCAGACTCCAGTCCGACGCCATATTCGAAACGATCGGCAGTACCAGGCCCACATTGATGGCCTGGGGCTGACCTTCCTGTGAATATGCGGTGAGTCGAAGCAGCTGTGAGCGCAACTCATCTCGGCTGGCCGCCCGTGCACTGCCCATCGCGACAAAGTGGCGGAGTCGAAGCCATGCATCCGCTCCCGGCGGAGGCGCTGCGGCCGCTGGTCCCGAATCAAGAAGTGCTCGGAGGAGTAACGGAATGTTTCCGTTCGCCGAACCCGGGAGTCCAAGGATGCGGGCTCCGAACAGCAACGACCGCGCCAGAGCCGGGAGTTGCTCCGGCGCCCCGCCTCCGACCTCCGCTGGTAACAGTTGCCTCCGAACCGTGCTAGTCCAGATGTCCAGCCGGCGAGCCAGGAGGCGCTGGAGACCCGCACCGCCCGGGAAGCGCCAATCGCCTCGGGTGTCAAACCATGCCAAGGCCTGCAGAGCAACCACATCATCCAAGTCCGAATGATTGAGAACCAGCGTCGGCTCGTCAGATTGTCTTGTTTCGGGAGCCAGCAACACTCGCTCGTGACGAAACAGAGTCGGCCTTCCCCATCCTCGCTCGGCAGCTGGACGAATAGTCCAGACTGATGTCCTCCATAGGCCCGCCTCAAAGTCAAGTCTCTGGGCGACCGCGCGGTGAACCAACTGCCTCAGATCGTTCTGTTGTCGCTGACTGGGCACCGCTCCGGTCCGCCTCCACTCATCGATCGCGAGAACCAGCGCAGGGCGCTCATCCGGAGGCGGAGGTTGTGGCGGCGGCAGTCCACCATTAACTTTTGGTGGCGTCGAGACATCGTCAAGGACTGGCACATCGAATGCCACGTGGATGCCTTCCGCAAGGTTGATCAGTTGCTTCGGGGCGCCGCCCCAGAAATTCAGTAGCACAGTCCGTCGCGCGCCATTGAGTCGATCGGCCTGCATTACCTCCCGCTCCAAGGCAGGTTCGATGTCCTCGGCATCCAAGTCCCGAAATTGATCCGAGAACTCGAGGTTCGGGAAGTCGCCATCGCGAATCGAGTCGATGTAGCCATCAAGAGTGGGACGAAGCACTTGAGTCAAGATGGAGCGCGGTAGGAAGCCAAGCTTGTCGGATGCTGCCGACCCGGTGCCGGAACCTGCATGACCCGGAGCTTGACTCCGAATCAATCGCTGCAACGCTAGCCGATTGAAGGGATACAGGCCGCGATTGTCCTGGCTTTCGAAACCTGCATGGCAAAGGCGTCGGGCTGCTTGACCGGCTGGACACTCGTCACACGCGTTAGGGATCCATTTATCAGACCCACGGTGCTTTAGAAACTCGGCATCGAGTCGGTCGCGACCCAAGCGAGCAGCGTTGAGGTACGCGGCGACGAATGCGAACACAGCGCTATCTTCGATTGCGTCCAATCTGACGTCCAAGATGTATTCATTCAGCGTTCGCGTTCGGACGGTGTCGTACAACTTGCGAAAGTGGCCGGTCGTCACCGCGACGGCCACTCGCATAGTGCAGAGTTCCTGTTCGCCTCGGATGGGAGCCTCAATGATGGCCTCCAGAAGCTCGCCTTGAATACCCTGCAACATGGTGAAGTCTTCTATCAGGAGCACGAGCTCCTGCCCTCTACTCAGGTAAAGCCGCCGTAGCTTCAACATCAAATTGCGTAGCTGGCCGCCGGAGACGCCGAAGACTTCGCTGATACTTGAATCCAGTTGTTCGTTGAGCATCGTCACCGCGACTTGCTGTGAAGGTTCATCGTTTACCAACACGCCTAGGAGTTCTTGCGCGACTGCCCCCGCTCTCCTTATGTCGGTTGGACGGAGTGGGAGGTCGCTTAGATGAAATGCAAAAGGCTCATCTTTGTCCTCGATCCCTCGCCCCTCAAGCTTTTCATGGACGATCCTGCTTATCGGGCCACCCGGTTTGAGTAACGTTTCCCTGAATTCGGGGTCGTTCAACAGAGCTGGGAGGCGTTGCGCGAGAAATGCACGTTCCTCGTAGTCTTCGTTATCCAATTGCCCCGACCCGAACAGTTCGACTCTGGTCGAGAGGCTGGCCAACAGGCGGAGCCGCGCCTCGCGTTCGGTAAGCCCCTCTGTGGCCGTTTTAACCGCTTCCCTGATCTCGTCGAAATCTGGACCATCTGCGCCCTCGAGGATGCGATCGATAACTCCACGAAGGCTTGTCCGGAACTTTGGAATCCACAGCACTCTACGTGTCGGGGTGTCAGTAAGGTGTGCACGCAGCCACCGTACGAGGTGGGATTTCCCGGTCCCGGACTCGCCCAGGATGGGCAGTATGGGCATGTCCACGGGTAGCGCAGCGAGGTCTGCCAACACCTGTTCCTCGGTGACTTCTGTCCCGCCCACCTGTGTGCCTACAGATCTGCGATAGATCGGGGTCCGGACGTGAGTGGCAAGAAACACCGCATCTGTAGGTGCATCGGCTTCCGTAAGAATTGTTTTGTCGACTCGCGATTTATCCCAACACACGAAGCGCCGCAGTTTGCTCATGACGGTGCTGACCCATCAGCCAATCCGCGACGAATGTGCGAGCACCGCCGCAGTGTGTCTCGTTCGTCAGCAATCATGACGACTCCCTCTGCATCTGACAGATGCTCGAGGGTAACCAAGCCAACGTCCTCCAAGGCCAAGCATGCTTGAGCAACGACCGAATCCATCATGTCCGCGTCTCTCTGGGCAGTCTCCTTCGCTGCTGCCAGATGCTCAGCCAACGTTCGACGGAAGGCTCCTCCTTGGACAATAGGTAGTACCTGAGTTAATTTCTCGAGGACGGTTGTGATAGGCCGAGGTTCGGTGGACAAAAGGGGCATGAGTTCGTCACCAACCGCCCGGGATGCATCCGGCATCAGGCATTCCTTGCCGGCGACCGTGACCGGACGGGCCAGCCCAACGTAAGGGGCCCACCGCTCAAACGACTGCCATCGAGTGTCGTTCCAGATTGGTCGGGGAACGCGGTCCGATATTGATTTCTGGCGCTCCTGGACTGAGTAGCGTGGGTCATTCTGGCTCTCCCAGGCCAGTGGCGGATCGAACGAGGATTGCAGTAACCACCACGTCGCGGCGCGCGCAAAGTCCCGGGAGCCTGTCGAATCGGCGTCCCTATCCTTTTTGAATGTCCACGGATCGCCCACTTGCGTTGGGTCCAGCAATTTCCGCCTTATGCCCCGACGGAAATCAACATCGCTTGCGTCAGGCCTACAGAACTCGAGAGCACTCTTGTTAAGCACAATGGGATCAGTGCCGTCCCATAAAGCGATTGACCGACCGACGGTTAGGGTTTCAGACAGGCATCGAGATCCAGCTTCGCCGTCAGGCATTCCCCCCAGAGTTGCCGGAGCCATGAGGTCGCGTAACTCCTGAATCCGGATGGAACGGTCAGCCTTAGCCGCCAAGAAGGTGAGGATCGCTTGAGTAAGACCGGGAAGTGCGCCTGGCGGATTTAGGAGTGCCACTACACGCTCGCGAGGAACCTAGCCATGTCGAGGCGCGGCGCCCGAAAGTCGCGCAGCCGCACATGTGGTCGCTCCGGATCACTCGCCTCGAAGGGAACGAGAAGCAGGCGAGGTGAGTCACCGGACCGGTTCCGATAGTAGACGCGGGGAATTAAGGCGCCTGCCTTGGGGCTGTGAACCACAACCGTTGGAACGTTGAAATGCGGAGGACTGCCTAGATCAGTGTCCAACCAGACATAGCGATGCAGGGCCGATTTGTGCAGATCTCCAAGGTCGGAACGGGGCAGCCATTCCGGCGGAATGACGACCCGGACGACTCCATTTCTCACGCAGCCCTCCAACGCCCGCCGCACCTGACGCCGCCATTCGACGATATCGGTGACTGACACGAAAACCGTGAGTGCATGACTTGACCCAAACAACTCAAGCAATGCTGGTGCGAGTTGTACATGGAAGCGGGCCGTTCTTGGGGTGGGCACAACTGTATTCGACGACTCAGGTGGGATGGTTCGAGTCTCTGGTTGACAGTATGGACATCCCACACACGCACCTATCGGCGTGCTGGTCGCGCTAGTTCCATCACCAACGGTGGTGCCAGGGGGGATGGTGTAGGTAGTTCGGAACGTATCAACCCAGCATGCTTCGGCCTGAGCGAGTCGAATGATGGCGTGGAGAGAGGCCGCATCGTTAGTCAGTGTTCGCTGGAGCATCGGTGTAGTCGCGGCAGCCCAGTCTGCTTCCTTGCGGAGACCCCCAGCAGCCCGCAGACTCACCACCGCGGTGCGGCGGAAACGCTCGTAGGCCTCAGTCCGCCGGGCCTCCCACTCCTCTTGTGTTTCCACCTCATCCCGATGTGGGGGCGCTTCTGCTTCGACCGAGATCAGATCTGCCCTGGCCATCTGCGTCAGGGTGTTGAGATTCCAGTAACGATTTTTCTCGCTCGGATCGTCTAGGTAACTCGGCAAGCTCCCAAGGTCGACGCGTAGCTTATTCCCGCCAAGGCGTTCAGCCCCATCAGTCATCGACCGCCAACGTTCGAAGCCCTTTTGGCCCCCTATCTGTTGGCGGTGACTTACCTGAGTGGCGATCCGTAAGTCCCGATTCGCATATGGAAGCCACAAGGCCACGGATGCCTCGCCGTCGCGGCCCGAGCGACCGACCTCCTGGTAATAGCGGTCGACGCTCTCCGGCATGCACGCGTGAACAACGGAGCGGACATCCTGTAGGTCCACTCCGAGTCCAAAGGCTGACGTGCCAACGACGATGTCAAGCGTGGGGGCGTTGCGTCCTCCACGCCATCCCTGCAAGATATTCTCTCGATCTTCAGTGGGGGTTGCTCCATGGAATGCGGCCACACGGCGGAACCCTGATTGACGCAGATCCCGGACACATGCTTCAGCGTCTGCTCGCCGCGTTGTGTAGATGATCATGGGACGAGGCAAATAGGTGGCGGCCTCGATAAGTCGACTCTGTCTCTCCGCCTCTGAACTACAGGGTCCAAGGACGTAACGCGGTTCGGGCCGTATGAATACGGAACTGACGTAGGCCGTCGGATCCCCCTCAAATAGCTCATCAAGATCGCTCAATGAATCGGTCGTGAGTGTTGCAGTCATGAGCACAGTCCTGAACCGCTCGGTGCCCGCGAGGTCACACTCACGCAGTAGGTCGAGCCGGAGGCCAGGCAACTGCTGGAAATCCGGCCGAAAACTATCGCCCCAAGCTCCAACGAGATGCGCCTCATCAATGACCAAATGGCTCAGCCGGCCGGTTCGAGCGAGCGCGTAAAGGGCCGCGCCAAGGCTGGATACTGCGGACTCGGGCGAGGTGAAGATAACTGGCTGCCGGCCTTCCATTAGTCGCGTGCGAATCGCGGCGTTTACGCTGTCGGGCCTACTCCCAACGTAAGCCAGTTCGCGGGGCAGGTCTGTCCTACCGCCGAGTAGGTCGTGAACGTATCGCTCTTGATCTAGGGCCAACGCGACAGTCGGCACGATCACCACCGTGGTACCCGACGTGCGCAAGAGGCCCGGCACTAGTCCTACGAGGCTCTTACCCGTGCCAGTTGGCAGAACCACATAGATGATTGCGCCCGGCGGCGCCGATACTGCCGCACGGATCGCCTCACGCTGTCCGGCAGTCCGATAAGAGGTAACCCCAACTAAGTCGGTCACGAAGGGATCCGCCGCCTCGGTCGGAAGGCGGCGGCTGAGCGATGGGATGCGTCGGTCGCCTAACAAAATTCCATCTGGTGATGAAGTTGCTAGATCAACCGCGCTCAGATCACCGATCGCCCATGTCGGGCGCCATACGGTCACGGAGAGCAGCAAGATGCCTTGAGTAGTCTCCGAAATTTCCAGGCCTGCCTCACGCCAGCCCGTAGCGTTGGGCCACGGGTACGCAGTTGGCACACGTAGAGGAGGCGTGCCACCTTGACTCAGCCGTTCGTGCAACAGGACCTGGCGCGTGAGTGCAAGGAGATCCTTCGGCCCGACGCTTGCTGGGCTCGAAGATGCAAGCAGACTGGCCGCCAGAAGACGACCATGCGGTCCCTCCCAATTGGTTGCCTCTACAGGCGCGGGCCAAGCTGCTAGCGCATTACGGACGGCGTCGATACCGGTCATCGCACGGCCTCCTCTTCCACCGTGAGTTCCGGATCGAACGGCATTCGTGCGCTTACCACTACCAATCTGGAAGCATCGACAAGAAGCAGTGGGTCATTGATGTCAGACAGGAGCGCCTGGAACAGGCTACGTTCCAAGTCAGCCTCATAATCCGCTCGAAGGGCAGTTTCTCCAGTCGCATATGCGGCTCTGAGCTCAAGTTGCTGAATGCGCTGTAGGCCCAAATGCTCAGCGCGTTCTGTAGCCCGCCTGCAGCGTTCCACAAGGTCGAGGTTTTCCCGGGCCAGTAGGGAGCAGCCCTCGAACACCCGTCGCCAAGTAGAGTTCCAATTGTCAGATGGTAGGAATGGCTCCAATGCCCACTGCCTGTCTGGACTTAGGTGATAATCGCCACCCTCGTCCTTCTCATCAGCTGCGTCGGGGATAAACGGTCGATCGAGAATCTCCAGGATGTTTACGTCAGTTACGCGACCAACATCGGAGTCCACCCAAACTGTCGTGAGCTGAGGGGGCAAGAAATCATCGAGCCGCCTTTGGACAGCCCGGGCATCCAACGCCCAACGCTGCCAGTTCTTTCTAACGCTTTCGGTAGCCGCGCCGGAAGCCTTCGCCTGGAAGTCGATGCCAAAGAACACAGCATCATCACGATCCCACCCAGGAACATATCTCCAGATCGCCCATAGCCGACCGCGATCGTCATGCCAAAGGAAGTCGGCGATTGCGTCCATCATGGGTTCCCCGTATCGGTACAACCTTATGCCCGGCATCTCAACCGCTACTGAGCGCTCGAACGTGGCAGGCCTTCCGGCGACACCCGCTAGGTCTCGCCTTACCCGATCAGCGGGGATCGCCGGCAACTGGTCAGTGTTGGTTCTCTGCCCCGAAGGGCTTAATGCGTAGAAACCAACGCCGTCGACAGGGTCGCCGTCTCGATGGAACCTTAGGTTGCCAGCTTGGCCGTCTCGAACCAAGAGCCGGTCTGAGATCTGGCCAAACAGTGGGGCCAGGGACTCGCTCGCCGCGACCTCGCTTGTGAACACCTGGTCATCGTCATCTGCCTCGATTATGTCCAAGGCATCTAACTGAGCAACATGATCGCGCTCCTCGTCCAGACTTGAACGAATTGATCTAATGAGCGCTGTCGACGCACCGCGACCCTCTTTGAGCATGACAAGCCACGCGTTCCTGGTTTCAGCATCCACCACATGTTGAAGTGTGGCGATCGACTGGGTAAAGACTCCAAACCCTTGATCCAGCACGCTGTACCACACGTCCCAGAGCGTCTCGCTGTCAGCAGGGTCAGCAACTATGACGGAACGCACAGCGCCGGCGCCGCGTCGCCAGCGATCTGTCCGACCGATGCGTTGTTCGAGACGATTGGGGTTCGTCGGAATGTCGGCGTGCACAACGACATCGGCGAACTGGAGGTTAAGTCCCTCTTCTGCTGACCTGTCGCAAACCAAGATTCGAGCACGCCGCAGGTCGAAGGCACGCAAAGCATCGCGCTGATCTGCAGGGTCCTGTCCAGCAAGATGGACTGAAACTTCACGCCGTCCCATGTGACGCGCGAGTGATTCGAACACCATGGTGGCCAAATGTGTACCGCTCGAAAAGACGACGCACCTCTCATGGGTCCCAACATTTGTAATCACTGAGTTCAGCACCTCGCTAGCGCGAGACCAGGTCGGCCTTATGTAGTGGCGAAGTGTTTTCATTCGGTTAAGCACCTCTACCTCATCACTACTCAAAAGAGGAGCCTCACGACTGGCTTGTCGCCAGAGAGCAAACGCTTCCAACGAGTCGATATCCACCGCAGCCTCAACCAGAGCCGCGAAGAGGTCGGCTCCAGCACGCTGCATTTCCATTGACTCGCCATCCACTGTCCCGGCCATCGCCTGCCGCCATTCCTCAACGACCTGGTCAAGGCGAACGGCGGACTCGCTATCGATGTAGTGCGGAACGGGTGAATGGCGTCCCGCAAGGGGAAAGGTCGAAGCGAGGGCCGGAGTTCGCCGCGTTCGCAGCATCCGCCGGTGAAGACGGTGCACTTCTGAGACATGAGCACGCACACGAGACACCGCGGACTCTGTAGCCCCCAAGTCGCCTGAAGCCAGCGCAGCCTCCGCTTGGTCGATGCGAGCTGCCAGCAGGCGGTCTGAGGGAAAGAGACCGCGCAACTCGGGAAGCTTCCGACGAAGAAGGAAACCTGGAGCTCCAGGCGCGAGAGCATGAACAAGGAGGCCCAGTGGCCAGCGAGCAGCGATGCGCGCTTGGAACTCCTCCAGTTCGTCGAGCGGATATATATCAGCGTCGATCAGGTGCAGCATGGCCAGGAACGTTTGCTCGTTGTGAAGCAATGGCGTAGCCGACAAGAGCAGTAGCCGTGGCGTTGCCCTGGTGAGCTCAGCCAGTATTTGGTAGCGGCTGGCGAGGTCGTGTTGAGGGTGACCGCACCATTGCGCAGTGTGGTGGGCCTCGTCAACAATGAGCAGGTCAGAAGATGTCCATGAGGCGGGGTCGTCCTGGGACGCGATTGCAATTGCACTCTCCCGGAAGTCACGCGTGAGGAATTTGGAAGCTAATTCATCGCGCCACTGGTCTCGAAGATGTTCCGGCGCAATCACAAGAACCTTTCGCGACGGATCATCTAGCAACAGTTGTCGGAGAACCAATCCGGCCTCGACCGTTTTGCCAAGTCCGACCTCATCAGCCAGGAGATAACGCTGTATCGGATCACTGAGGATTCGACGGGCGATGCGGAGTTGATGAGCGTGGTGTTCGATCGCAGACGAAAGGATGCTTGCGCTACCTCGAACTGCTGCTCTCTGAAGCAACATGTGGTTGAGAAACGGCTGGCGCAACTGTACGAATAGAGGTGATGCGAAGGATCGCGCGAGTGCTAGGCCTAAGATGTCGATAAGGGGTCGGTTCCAGCGGACATAGAGTTGAGGTTCGCGAAGATTGTGGTCGAGGCGACGATACTGCTCCACGATGACAAACCGTCTTTGAGGATCCGCGGTGAGGATCTCACCAGAGAGCCATCCGCCATTCTCGGTTTGCCAGTACACCCGGGTTTCTGGCTCTAATCGGACCCGTCGTAACGTCGCCAGAGCCACCTGTTCGCGATGCCTCGCCTCGGGGCTTTGACCTACATGATCGAAGTATTCGACCTCTATCAGACCATCCGCTGAACGTCTTACGGCCTTCCCGGGACCGAGATCGTTCTCGGTTGAAAACACCAGATCGCCGGGCCGAAATGGCGACCGTGACGGAACGGATGTCTCTGACATCACCTTGCGATCAGCATCTGCGAGGTCGGGTGGTGCAGCCAGACCCGATGGTGATCATCTACCGACTCTCTGGAGCAAGCGGGTCTCGCAACGCCACTAAATCGACGGGCCCGAGCGCATAGCCCGTCATACACAAATCGTCTGAGCGCGCTTGGAGCAAAGTCACTATCGCGGCTGACCGCGATAGAACGTGCGCTTGAGCTTGCGATCCCCGGCGCCCAGTGGGAGCATCCGGCCCTCCCGTCCTGAACGCATCGAGGCCACCCTATCAGCGTGATGGCTTGATGTCACGTGTGAACGAGTTACCCCTACTATTCGAACGCATGTTCGACCGTGGAACCGCTCTGACTCGCATCGTCGCCGGCACCTGCGCCTGCCAAGGCTGCTCGGGAGAGTTGACCGACCCCGCGCGGAGTCGCGGCGGGTGGCATTTCTGTCGAACCTGTCGATGCGCCTGGAAGATATCGACCATCGACGGACAGGACTATGCCACGGCAATCCACTCACCCATCCACGCTCTCGTGCCGAATCGTCCGAGTCCGACCGAGCGCGCTTAGACCAAGTCCTGGGTGCGGCCATATTTGATTGTCAAGGTGCTTACCGTGCCGGGTCAGTGCCGGGATGAGATCAAACGTCCAAGGCGTGATCCTTCTGCAGTTCGGCGGCTCTGGTGTGCTGGCCCGTCTCGAGATAAGCCGCACGGAGCTTCCGGGCCAGGTCCTCCCTGTCGGGCTGCTGCTCCAGGGCCTGTTCGAGGAGGGGGATCGCTCGGCTGGGCTCCTGGCGCGCCATGAGGTTCGCTGCGAGGGCGCCCATCAGGTCGATCCGAGCGGTCTCGGCGCGCTGCCGGAGCTGGCGCACGAGATCGCCGGCCGCGCCGCGGGCGCC